>Ga0180438_10000691_pt1 | contig 62545 bp, 60 predicted proteins | sample SS_ome_12_FD_132455 | JGI IMG/M metagenome (GOLD analysis project Ga0180438, IMG submission 132455) | Hypersaline lake sediment archaeal communities from the Salton Sea, California, USA - SS_3_D_2 metaG | ecosystem: Environmental > Aquatic > Non-marine Saline and Alkaline > Hypersaline >... | reverse complement strand
GTCGCAATCATCACAGCTAAAGCAGGTGCAGACCAAGCGAAGGTCAGAACCAAGAAATCTTCTACAAACAGATCATGTTTGACAAAGAATGTCATAAACTGCCAGATGATGGCTTGAGCCATCGACTGGATTGAATATGTTAGGTAGACTGTCGTGACTGCGCGGTCTCTCAAAACCATCTCTTTGCATCCCATCTATTAGAAGTGCGTGCAGGATGACTGCCTTAAGGATATGACGATGATATACTAATCGGATGCGTTGGTAGGATAGTATATGTGGAACGCAGGCCCTCAGAGAAGGAGTTACCATGATAGAGGGAGAAGTTGCTTCAGTTGAGGATATGACTACCAAACTCTCAGAGAAGCGACCATATTACTTTCAACTTGATGTATTGAAAGCTATTGCTATCGCATTCGTGGTGATGGACCACAGCTTGACCTGGGAAATCAAGGGGGCCATGGGGAGTATTTTCTGGGAGCGGTTGTCCATCCCATTCTTCCTCATTGTCATGGGATTCAATATGGGGATCTCTTTCAAATATCGGAATCCGAGATGTCTTAGAGAGCTATATTCACTTTCATACTTTAAACGTAAGCTCAAAAGATATGGCCTACCATTTATTGTCCTTTACATGGCATCCATTATTGTAGGAATCAATGTAGGCTACATCAACACCAATGAGTATCTCCTGCTTGGATACCTACCTTTCTGGGGGCCGGGCAACTGGTTCATACCTCTCCTTTTTAGTTCCATTTTGGTGTTCCCTTTGATTTATTGGCTTTTTGAAAAACAACCAACAGTCACAATGGTACTATGCTTTCTAAGCGAAATCGTGCTGCAATACTTCCTATGGTTTCTCTATCCCGCAGCCACCTCGGATTTTGATAGGTTTGTCATCTCTGTAATACGAGTGAATATTCTGTTCTTTCTACCTGCAGTTGCACTTGGACTGTGGTTCTCAAAAGGCTTTGATCTGCGTAAGAGAAGAAATTGGTTCATGTATCTCTATGCACCAATTAGTATTGTCTTCATGATTGATTATGCAACAATCTCGTCTCTTACAGGAAGAGGGATTATTGGTTCATTACCGAACCAAATTGGTGAGTTCTTTGCTTTTGTTCAAGATTTCATCAAGGGAGATTACACACTTGTGTTCTATGGCTATGCTGCATTACTATTTCTCTTTGCGATGGAGATGATAAATAACACAACTACAGGGCTGATTACTCGCTTCATTCAACGTATTGGCAATTCCACATATCACATTCTCCTCTTCCAGATATTCTGGATGTCCCTTGTGTATTGGTCTGTTACTCCTGATGCTGTCTATTACGCCTATATACCTGATTTCGAGGCACTACTCGGTTGGCCTAATCCCCTTTTCTATATCCCATTCTATCTCTACAATCTTGTTATATCATTCACAGGTGGACTGGTTTGGTATGAAGTTGAGAAACGGTTACTCTACAGTCAGAAACTAGAATAAGTAGAATAATGCTTTGGCCATAGAATATTTCAAGCGTAAAGGGGTGAGAAAGGTATGGTTGTCAATGAGAATGAAGTGACACTCAAAGTCGAAAACCTAAGAGCATTCCACACCTCGAAGAAAGGGCTGGTAAGAGCAGTAAATGGTGTGAGCTTCAAGGTCCATAGAGGAGAATCAGTGGGACTCTTTGGCGAGTCAGGAGCGGGAAAAACAAGTATTGCTATGGCAATCCTTGGTATGTTTGATGACCTATCAAGATGCTACTCATCCACTGCCGCCAATGAAGAAACAAAAAGACTCTGGGCACTGAGAGACGAAGCTCGAAAGAAAGGACTTACATCAACAGAGTTTGGGAAGGATCTACCAGGCGTGGAAGGACATGTTTGGTTCAAAGGAAGAGACCTATTGACCCTAGATGACAAGGAACTACGAAAGATCCGAGGAAGTGAGATTACCTATGTCCCTCAAGGCACGACCAAGTCTTTGAATCCTTACTCCAATATCGAAGAACAAACTGCTGAGGTTCTCTGGGCACATGATGAGGACGATGAATTAGAGGAATGGCAGGTCATGAAGAGAGTCCTCCAAACTCTCGATCTTGTAGAACTCTCAGATGTCGATCTTAGGAAGGGGATGAAACCTCCTCAGTTTAGTGTGGGTGAAGATCAACGTGTCCTCATCGCAATGGCTTTGATATCTCTTCCAGCACTGATGATTGCTGACGAGCCAACGACATCAGTGGATGTTGGTCTTCAACACCGCATACTGAATGCGATTCAAATAGTACGAAACGAACTAGATTTGGCAATGCTTCTCATCAGTAACAACCAGGGCACTATTGCTTCAACTTGTGACAGAGTTGGAGTAATGACTGCTGGTCACATAGTAGAATTTGGTGATACTGAGAGAGTTCTCAACAAACCAGGACACCCGTTCACGCGTGCGTTCATCATGAGTAACCCCTCAATGGAGCTCATAAGGAAAATAAGAGAGAAGGGTCAGAAGATTCGGGGGATACCAGGAAAGCCTCCAGATCCAACACAAAAAATCATGGGATGTCCATTTGCAGAGCGCTGCGACTTTGTCAAGGACATATGCAGAGAAAAGATTCCAGACTATCGTGAGGTGGAAAGTAACTATTGGATACTCTGTCATCGCTATGAGGAGCTTCCAGAGTGGTGACCTAGAAAGATGTAAACGAAAGCGTAAATCTAAAACAGAGAATTGATCAGGTCATCAGCAGTGTGAAATTCTCGAAGGCTGCCCTCGAATTGTTGCAGAACAGTTCCATACTCAGACTCAAACTTGTCTGTGAATTCTTGGACTTTATTGAGTAATACTTTGTAGGGTTTCTTTGCTATCAGTACGCAGGTGAAGGCAGCTCCATGGGCAAAGAGGATCTCATATTCACCGATGGAAACAATGTTGAGCCCCGTGTCACTTCGTGTGATTTCTTGGAACAATGATTGCACACCTGCTATGCCAGCAGCAGTGAGGACCTGATCAATGTCGGGGTTTTCTACAAACTGATGATGACACACAAGGATTCCTCCCATCTGAATCACGTACAATTCAACTATCTGTTTATTCCAATCTAGCTCATCCAGTGCTGGCGATGTAGACAAAACATACCCGAAAATCAGTATGCCAATAGTCAGCAGAAACAGACTAAGAGCATAGATTGATACTCCTATCAAATATCCTGTTTCGGACCTTCCCAGAAAGCCTAACCAACCAATTATGAAGGCGAGAACAACCCATTGAACACTACTTCGTACATCACCAGCTGTGATGCTCCAAGCATATCTAAGGAATAGTGCTATGCCAATGAGGGCGAGAATCGCATCTAGCAATGCAAGCGGCTCAAAAAAGACTCGTGGGATCACAAGAGGCAGGAATGTTGAAATTATTCCGAAGATTGTGAGAATATGACGAGTATTGTATGGTAGGACCATCTCTATTGCTACAAAGAAAGCAGTAAGAGTTAGCATTAGAGCAATATATCCTAAGGCTACAAATTGTGTATTTAGGGGCTCAAAAGTCATCCAAAAATCCGCAATCATGAAACAAATTGAATTCACCGAGAGTCCAAAGAAAAACATTGACCAGGCTAAACGAAGATCCAATGTCTTTCTGAACTTGTCCCCAAACCATTGCCCAAAAAACACTGCGCCAAAGAGGAGAGAATAGAAGATAATGCCACTGTGTAGAATTAGGAAAATGTCACGCATAAATCCGCTCTCATCGAACAGCGGCAATCTCATTTTTCCTCCATTGACATTTACTAGTATCTGCAATCAATAAATCATATTTGAGTTAACCTTGGATTGAAAATCTAAGCTTGTTTCATCATGTCCACTCATCAGAATGAAACTGAGCTCTCTAAATGCATCCGCTGAAGGAAGGTCAGGCATTGTAGGAGCATCACTGAGGGTAGACTAAATACTAGTTTGTTCATGACTACTCTTCAGTCCCGCTTGGGTGTTGGTGACTTCAACATTCATCTATGAAAGCTCTAATAATCTCCAGAGTTGAGTCCACAGCCGTCCCCCACAAGTTCTCAGAGTCTGGAGGTATCTCTGATGCACCAATCATCCGCCGAATCTTTGCTATTTGACCTGAGTGATAGATTCCATGCTGAGCAGTTCTGAGTGCGGCCCAGGCATATGATGGTCCTCCTTCCTTTGGCGGGATAAGACTGAGCTGTTCCTCAGGACATTCCAGAATAATCTTCGTTATCTTCTCAGTGTTCTCGTATATTCTAGACATGACCTCTTCAAATGTGTCCGCAATTACTGGAGGGCCAATCGATTTCTTAGCCTTATGGAACCAATAAGTCTCAGCAGTCCCAATGTGCATGACAATTCCAGCTATCGACCTTGAATATTCTTCAGTTGTAACCTCTTTGATCAATTCGTCATTGGTCAAGTCTTGAAGCACATATTGGAGATGGGCTCTCTGATTCTTATGAGCTTGAATCACCTTTCCTCTAAACCAACCTGGTATCATGTTCTTCACTCCTCTTTCTGCGCAGATTTCTTTGGTGATTCTTTCGTAAGTGTCACAAGTTTGTATTCGCGTGTTCCCAAACCCACCTTCTCAGCATGCGATAATTGACGCTCTGCAAGGTCCAGAATCTCTCCACTCTCAGGATCCTTGCATGCATGTGCCATGGCAAACTTACAGGCTCCACACTCAATGTCTCCAACCGGTGAATCAGGATTTGGAGGAGCATCCTTGATTGCCTGGAGTGTGGCTTGATCAATTGCCAGAGGGTCTCTAGATCCAAAGATACCAATGTCATGCACTAGAAGAGGAGCACCAAGGTTCCAACAGTCGCACTTGTCCGAGATATCTATTGCGAGATTTATGTAGTAGAACTTGTCTGCACCGATTGAGTTGACAACTCCAACTGCATTCTCAACAAAGTAAGGACTTTGGGTGTGGTTGGGTCTCCAAGTCTGGGTTGCCGCCTTGGCTCCGACCTTAGCACACACACTTACACAATGGTGACATGCGATGCATTTCGAAATATCAACAACTGCCTTCTCTCCCATCGATATGCATCTCGTGGGACAGACCTTTAGACACTTTGAACACTCAGGACCAAGACACTTCTCAGGGTCTATCTTGATATCTCCCATGAAGTGCATTGCAGCCTTCCCCTTTTTGCCAACAAGTCCTATTCCAAGATTCTTGATAGTACCCCCGATTCCTCCGAGACCATGTCCCTTTGCATGAGTAAGGACTATTACCTTATCACAGTCAAGCAAGGCAGCAGCGACATCTACGCTTTTTATGAACTCTCCATCGATAGGGACTTCAAAGACATCTGTGCCCCAATACCCATCAGCCAGTAAAATAGGCGCACCCACTGTTGCTGCAGTGTACCCATGAAGCATAGCCATCCCCAGATATTCAGGTACTGTGGTTCTCCCCCCATAGGCACCGCCATCGCCGTAACCTAGACCAGTGGTTTCAGCAACGAAGACCTCACCACCTACAGCCTTTACTAGGTCAACTATCTTCCTAGCATATGCAGGTCGTAGATAATTGGTATTTCCCCATTGCCCAAAGTGAGTCTTCACCATAATCTTTTCCCCTGGTTTTATTGCCTTGTGCAAACCAAGTTCATTGAAGATGTGCTCTAATTTGTCTAGCATGTTGTAGTCAGTTCGCGTTTGCCTATCAGTGAAATATACTGTCGCTTTCATCCTTCATCAACCCGTTCAGAAACTATGATAAACCACTAATTAACGGTTAGGCATTTCGCATATCTTCAATAAATCATGACAATCAACTACCGAAAAGCCTATTCACAAGCCGCTTATTTTGAAGGAGTATGTCAACCAACTACGAGTTTGATAATGAAGCAATAGAGAGCTTCTGCAACAATCATGGCGTTACCTTGCCTTTAACATCAGAGCAGTTAGATAGCCTATCTTTGAATGGTAGAACACCTCTCTTGGTTGAGCAAATATCTAATGTGGCGGATCAACTCTGTCCTGATGAAGAGAGTCTAAGAATTTTCATTGAGCAGGGAGCAGCCAAGTTTCACCCAATTAGTCTCTCACTATATGTCATAAATGACGACCTTTGGAGGATAATGTCAAGAAGGCAGGAGCATCATGACAAGATGCTTCCTATGACAACAATTCCTTGTTTTTATTGGGATAGGGAAGCTAAAGGAAAACATAATCCAGCAGGTGTGAGAAGGATTTCATATCCTGAAAGTCCAATCTTAGTAAATCTCAGCAATGATAAGCTACATATCGCTGGAAGAGGTGGTGACTTCTGTGGACTTTTGGAGGGGCGAATTGTTAACAGCCAACAAGGCATCAGACCTATTATCGTGCCAGGATCACCAGGACCGAGAGAAACGGTTCCAAAATATGAGTCTGAAAAAATCCAAATTGGAGTAAACATTCACTCCTCGAAGATACAGCTTTATCCAAGACCTATCAAAGAACTCGACTATTTCTTCTCGGAGCATCCCCGAGCGTTCTATGAACATGGTATTCAAATAGATACAAACGGGGAATATGTAACATTAAGAGTTGGTAGACGAAGAGAAACTACACTTCGGGGACAAGTGATTTTGCTAATTGGTAAGGATTTCAAAGATGAAACTGATACAGACAAAATCATAATGTTTCATGTATGGCTCACAGTGATGAGCAGAATTCCTTTCCTTTAGGATAGCATTTAAAATTCCAATGTTTTTCTGAAACATCAAGCGAAGACAACAAAGCAGAGGAATGAATATGGAATTTACGATAGCTCTTCTTGTCACTGGTTTGTTCATTCTTCTCTTTACGATGTTTCGATTAAGAAAATATCGACAGCATCAAGAGCTTCAGAATAAATTATCGAACACTTACGATATCACAAGTCTCGATTTGAGTGGTAATACACAATATGCAAGTTGCTTCTCTCATGAATGGGTCATGAAAAACATCACCAATAAATCGCATTCAAGACTAGGATCTGCTTTACAGGATTATTTAGCAGATAGTACATTAATAGCTGGAATGTGGATCGGTTTCACCATCTTTATTTCTTCCGTACTTCTAACATTGTTATTTGTGGAATCACTCCGAGCAATAGGTTCGATCATTTTCGTCTTTCTAGTTGGAGTCCTCGTCGCTGTTGGTCCAGGAGAACCAAGATATGCAGAGGACCTTCTAGATGCTGTTCAAGAGAATGAGATAAAGGAATTGAATGCACAGGATTTTGTCTATGTAAAGATAGCAAATGAAACAATCAAACATTTTGCCATCTTGAACATCATAATTGCAGTGCTCCTTATCACAATCTCTCCATGGGGTGATATGTTACCATCTCTTTTGGCTCAAGGAATTGCTCTTTTCACTGCAAAGATAATCTGGGAGCCTGCACTTCTGCTTCTTGAGTATAATGTTGGATTTGCCTTGTTCTATATAGCGGGGATTATTGGGATTAGTAGCTTTTTATGTTTTAAAATTGGGCAGCGTATTATCTCACCAGAAGAGGAAGCGCCCAGAGTTCAATACTGAGTTTCAGGGAGGCGGGGGAATATCTGTGGGAGGAAACACTGCTCCAAGGACATAAAACAATGCAGTGAATGCAAATAAGAACACAGAAGCGAGTAGAATTTTTCTACCTAAGAGAGCATATTTCCAAGCACGTGTTGGATTCCCATCCGAATCAAATCTTTTAGAATCTTCTAGAGGTTGACGAGCTAGTAGACATGCCCCAAGTATCAACATAATCCCAAATTCTGGAACCATAAGATTGGAAGCTGTGAAGAAGTCAAAACTGGTGGAGGTGGCAATATGAATTGCTATAGCAAGTATCAAATTGACAAAGGCGATGAGGCTTGTGATGATCCATGTTTCAAAAATCATTTTGAATCGTTCACTCATATCTGTCCCGCCATAATCTGAAGCCAGAAGTTGAAGGCAATTAAAACAATAATAAGAATAATCAAAGGAAGAAAAATCGTCTGTAGGGATGCAATGAAGAGAGCTATGTAGTCTTTCCCTTCAAGTGGTCTGAGAGCTTGGTCCTCTTCAGTTGTTGCATATTCTAACCAATCAATTTCTTTCTCCTTTGATTGATTGTGTTCGTCTTGGTTATCTTCGAAATCTGTGCTCATTCATACCACACTCTAAGTAGGGATATCGTGTTCTTTAATCAATCGCTGTTTTTGCAACTATGCAATAGAGCCGTTGACTGCATCAGCATATTCCATCTGTGCACTCTTTCCGAAATCGAGTTCCCCAGCAAAGTGGCAAGCAACAAGATGACCTCCTCCTACATCGCGTAATGGAGGATCCTGTGTTTTGCAAATCTCTTGGGCAAATATGCATCGCGGGTAAAATCTACAACCAGGTGGAGGACTGATAGGACTAGGCACCTCTCCTGACAAAATCTGTGCCCTTCCTGCATATTCGGGATCTGGAATCGGTACAGCAGATACCAACGCGAAAGTGTAGGGATGCAGTGATTTCCTAAAGATATCAAAGGGTGTTGTTTCAACAACCTTGCCTAGGTACATAACAGCAAGCCTATCACTCATGTGTTTTACGACTGACAAGTTATGTGAGATGAACATATAGGTCAAATCAAAATCATCCTGAAGGTCCTTCATGAGGTTGAGTGTCTGCGCCTGTACTGATACATCTGTGCTTGATGTTGGTTCATCCATAACCACAAACTTCGGATTCAGTGCTAAGGCTCTAGCAATACAGACTCTCTGTCGCTGACCGCCTGAGAACTCATGAGGAAATCTATTTAGATGGTCTTCAGTTAGACCAACTTTCTGAAGTAAATCAAGAACCTTGTCTCTCATTTTGCGACCCTTTGCAACTCCATTGACAACCAGGGGTTCTCCGATGGAGTTTTTGATTGTCACTCGCGGGTCCAGTGATGCCATTGGATCTTGAAATACAATTTGCATGTTCATTCGGACCTTTCTGAGAGAACGTCCTTTGAGTGCAGTAATATCCTCATTTTCAAAGAAAATCTTACCACTTGTGGGATTCACAAGTCTGAGGATTGTCCTTCCAAGAGTGGTCTTTCCGCATCCGCTTTCACCTACAACACCAAGTGTTTCGCCTTTTTTGATATCGAGGTTTACTCCATCAACTGCGTGAACCTTTCCTATGACCTTTCTGAACACACCACCGGTCAGTGGAAAGTGTTTTTTGAGATCTTCGGTTCGAATTAGTATTTCACTCATTTTTCACATCTCCTCAGTCAATTAGTGGATGATGACAAGCCACCCAATGACCTGGTTCAAGCTCCTCAAGTACAGGTTTCTTTTCTCTACAAACATCAGTAGCATAATCACATCGAGGATGAAAACGGCATCCAGGTGGAGGGGTGATTAGATTTGGTACAGATCCTCGAATCTGAGGTAATCGTTCCTTCTCTTCATGCAACTTTGGAACAGCAGTTAACAGACCGTCAGTATATGGGTGAAGAGGCTTTGCAAACAATCTATCCGTTGCACATGATTCAACTGATGTGCCGGCATACATGACATTAACCCAGTTGCAAGTTTCAGCAACAACACCCATATCATGAGTTATGACTATAATTGATGTTCCGATTTCCTTCTTGAGTTGATTCAAGAGCTTTAGCACTTGCGCTTGGACAGTGACATCCAGAGCTGTTGTCGCTTCATCACAAATCAAAATACTTGGATTGCAGGCTAGAGACATAGCAATCAATGCTCTCTGTCTCATACCCCCTGAAAGTTCATGAGGGTACTGGTTAACTACCTGCTCCGGCGCAGGCATTCGTACAAGTCTGAGCATTTCAATCGCTTTTAGCTTCGCAGCCTCCTTTATGGACTTCTTATCCGGTTCAGGAGGGTTATCCAATTGACCTCGATAGTAAGCAATCTTGCTCTCAATTTCTGCACGATTCTCATCTGAAGTGGCTTCTGACAGTGCAAGCTCGAGTTTTGCAATCTTCATGTAAAGAACATCGAGCGAGAGGTCTTGGTGAAGCTCAATCACTTCAGCAATCTGGTCACCAATTCGAAACACAGGATTTGGATATGTCGCGGGGTCCTGAAACACTATCGAAATCTTGTTGCCACGAACCTCGAGCATTTCTTCAGATTTGAGCTGGACAAGGTCAAGTTCCACTATCTCTTGTGAATCTTCAACCTTGTCATAGAACAGGATTTTTCCATCTTCAATCTTTCCGGGAGCCTCAACAAGACGGAGGATAGCTTTTGCTGTTACACTCTTTCCGCAACCTGTTTCTCCAACAACACCCATTGTGTCGCCTCTTCGAAGAAACATTATGACTCCATCGAGTGCCTTCACGACTCCTTCATACGTGTAGAAGTTAACGAACAGGTCTTTAACATGCAGTACTAGTTCTTCAGACTGTGTCATTGTATCATCTCCGTCGAAGCTTTGGATCCAAGATATCTCTGACTCCATCTCCTACTAGGTTGAATGCAAGCGCTGTAACAAGTATTGCCAGCCCTGGATAGATCGTCATCCAAGGTGAACTAAGGATATAGTTCTGACCTCTGGCAATCATCATACCCCACTCCGCAGTACCGACTGGCGGACCAAAACCGATGAAGGAAAGACCAGCAGCTACCAGAAGAACTGCACCAAAATCCATGGTAGCTTGGACAATTACCGGTTGAATTGTATTGGGAAGAATGTGACTGAACAAAATTCTGGTGTCGCTTGCTCCAGAAGATCGTGCAGCCTCAATGTAGAGCTTCTCCCGTTCTGAGAGAACCTGGCCTCTAACAAGACGAGCATATGTAGGCCACCATGTAATCATTAAAGCGATGCTAATAGTACCCAAACTTCTTACACCTATTGCCATGACAATTGCCATGGCTAGCACAAGACCTGGAAATGCGAAAAATATGTCAGTGATCCGCATCACAAGCTCATCCAGTTTGCCACCAAAGTAGCCAGATGCTGCACCGATGATTGCTCCTGATGTAAGAGCTACTAGCACCACACTAAGCGCAATCCGAAGGTCTTCTTGAGCACCCCAAATGATGCGACTATAGATGTCACCACCATAGTTGTCAGTACCCCAGATATGAATAGGGTATATACTGAAATAAGCAATCACAATCCTTGTGTTTGCAGACCATGTGGTTGTTTTATAGGACGCAATGAATTGAAGCTCCCAAACATAGTTACCCACCTCATCTGGAAGTTCGATATATTTCAAAAGGTGTTGGTTGACAACTGACACATTCGCATAAAGATAGGCTCTTCGTTCAGCTACTGTCATAACCTCGTAGTCTGTGAAGTTGAGACTATAGATTCTAAAGGTGACATTGACCGATACGCTATCAGCTCCAGTATACAGATCACTTACGCCAATGAAGAGCTCCGGAATCTCAACAGTCTCAAGATATTTTTCTGTTATCCGAACCTCACCGTATTCGTAGTCAGGCATTATATCTGGATTGAAATATCTATCTTCCAAGAGATATTCATAGTTTTGTTTGATATCATTACTTGGTGAACCGGGCGGAAGTCTGATGTCGTCAAAGACCATGTCTTCGCCCCTATAAGGGGCTATCCAAGGTGCTGCAAGAGCGACTCCAACCATGAATACTATAATTGCAATTCCTACCACAACCAACGGACTTTTCCTAATGAGGTGCAGTGTGAAACGAGTTTCCTTAATTCGTGGTCTTGTATCCTCTTGAAACTCCTCGAACCAGAAGTATCTTACACTTGGAAGGAACAACAATAATAGTTGAACAGCTATTACACCAATGAATATGAGGCCAACCCAACCTATTGTCGCAAATATGACGGCTAAGAAGAGATAGAGGTAGAAAGAGGTGCCAAAGGCATCTGGTATTCGTTCAAGGATCCCTTGATTAGCTCTTAGGAGGAAGACGATCAATATCAGGATGATTAGACTCTGTAGCACCCATGCTCCAAGGAATTCTGGAACAACGATAGAAATACCTAACCATCCCTCAATTGCATAGACGAAGTTGCCAAGGAAAATGATCCCACCAAACATTAGACCAAGCATAACGAATATTATCTGTAGAAATGCTAGTACACGAACACCGGTTACATTCTGAGCTTCATCTTGTATTTCAGGATACATCGAGTCTGAGTCCATTGTACATACACCTTCGTTATCCAAATCTGATTCGTGGATCGAGAACCCCATAAATCATATCAACGATGAAATTCGCTGTGACAAAGATAAATGCAACAAGTAGTGTGAATCCGTTAATAGCTGCAATATCGGAGTTCAGAATGGAATTAGTAGCCCAACGTCCCAATCCAGGCCAGTTGAAAATAGTTTCTGTTAGAACAGCTCCAGTAATCAGTCCACCAAAAGCTAGACCAATAACAGTGACGGTTGGGATGAGTGCATTCCTCAGTGCATGCTTATAGATTACAACTCGTTCCTTAAGCCCCTTTGATTTAGCTAGAGTGATGTAATCCTCTTTTATCACCTCAAGCATACTTGATCGCATCATCCTAGTGATTATTGCTAGAGTGATATATCCAAGACAGAAACCAGGCATGACAAGATGTACTAGAGCATCAAAGAATAGATATGGGTTATGATCAAACACCAATGAATCTATGAGTATAAATCCAGTGGTAGGAGTCCAAGAAAATGCACGATAATTATATCGATCTCCGCCCGGAAGATGAGGAAGACCCCACTGCGAAAACTGGAAGAAGAGGACATACTTCAGCATTAAACCAAACCAAAAGATTGGCATCGACACACCTGAGAGTGCAAAGATGCGAGTGATGTGATCCGGAATTTTGTCCTTCCTCGTTGCAGAGATGATACCTAATGGAATGCCAAGAACTATCGCGATGATCATAGCGACAATGGACAGTTCAATAGTTGCAGGGAACAACATTGCTAGAACAGTGAGAACAGGCAAATCAGCACCTGTCGTGGTACTTACACCCCAATCTCCTTGGAGTAGAGAACTCAAGTACAAGAAATACTGTACGACCAGAGGTTGATCCAGACCACGGGCTCGAATAATTCCAGGTATTGCTGCATCAGGAGTTCTCTCTGTAACGTACATAGCCAAGGGATCGCCAACTACAAACGATAGGAACCACGTAATGGTCAATACTCCAAACACAACAGGAATGGCTAAAATTATTCTTCGAAGTATGAAGTCCCTTAGTTTCATGATTCAATCCTCATGAGGTCTGTTTTCTTTTGCATAGAAATCCAATCTCGCAAACTACTGCTGCCGACCGTGTGTAATACTTAAGCTTTTGGTTATCATCAATGGCGCCTAGTGATTTCAATTATCGTTCTCTGAAACGCAAGCTATATTAGTATCTGATTCTTGCGTGTTGTCTAATAGCGAAGTTAGGCTGGTACAGATTTTAGTGATTTTGATATCAGCCTGATTTGTTGTTACGGTCCATTCATAGGATCGTTCATAGCGCAACTTGAAAAAACACGAGATGGATGACATGGAGAGAAATCAATTAATAGCTGTCGTCGTCATCATTGTGGTTGTCGGTTCAGTTGGAGCATATATTCTTCTTGCACCTCCACCTATAACACTCGCGGAAGATCAGACAATTGTGTTTGAAACAATTGCTCTTCCAGAGTACCTCGACCCACACAAGGACTACGAATCAGCTGGTTCACACGTAAGCTTCAACGTCTATGAAACGTTGTACACATATCCATGGGATACTGCAGACACGACACCGTCTGTTCCACTGCTTGCTACAGATGTAGACATATCATCAGATGGAAAGACCTACACCTTTACACTTCGTCAAGGCGTTACATTCCATGATGGTACTCCCTTCAACGCAACCTGTGTCCAGATGAACTTCTGGCGAATGCTGGGACGTGGTTGGGATGATGGCTTTGGTCCAGTCTGGATGGTCGCAGAACCAATCCTCGGTGGTCAAGCAGTTGAGGATGCAGTATTCGAGTATGGAGACAGAACTCCTGAGCACATTGCAGCTTGGGCAAACTGGCAAGAGAACGTCAGCGCGATTGAAGTAACTGGCGACTACGAGGTGGAGATTCACCTTGAATATGCATTTGCACCATTCCTGCCTGCTATCACCTATGCTGTTGGTGCAATGATCAGTCCAACCTACTTCATGGCTCATGGTGGAATGTCACCGGAGAGCGATGACTTTACCTTGGACAGTGATATGTGCGGTACTGGTCCATTCGTCTTTGATGAGTGGATTGACAATGACAGACTCACAATAGTACGCAATGATGACTATTGGAGAGAAGCGGATGCAAAGACAACTCATCCCTACGCAGGTACCATTGAGGAAGTCACATGGAAGAAGAACATTGATGTCAACAGCAGGATGCTGAACTTGCAAGCTGGAACCACTGATACATGCGACTGGCCTACAACCAATGCCTATGATATCTGGAACAACGTCACAACCCGTAATAATAACGGTGTTGGACAGAGTATCAACCCAGAGGTCAAGGTCTGGATGGGTCTACCAAACTACAATGTCGCGTTCCTTGGGTTCAACATGAACGACTACCTCAACTACTCAGGTGAGATAGTACAGAATCCATTCCAGGACTGGGAGCTAAGAACTGCTATCACATACGCGTTCGACTATGATGCATACATCAATGATCTTTTGAATGGAATTGCTATTCCACTAGCTGGACCAATTCCACAAGGTCTATTCGGACATAATGATGCAATAGTTCCATATGTCACTGATTTGGATACAGCTGTTGCACACTGGAACCTAGCCATGGAAAATGGATTGGACGACATCTTCGAAAACAACTCATGGCAGATAAACATCTATTACAACGAGGGCAACACGGGTCGTGAGGGTGCTAGCTTGATGGTCAAGTCGGCTCTTGAGGCAATCATTGCTGATCCTGCCTCGACAGATCCTAGCTCAACAGTTACCATCGATGTATATGGTCTTGAGTGGGCGAGCTACCTCTACCAAGTCAGGAACAGGCAATTGCCTATCTTCTTCCTTGGTTGGATGCCAGACTACGCTGACCCTGACAACTACATATCACCCTTCGTCAAGAGTACTGGTACCTATCCATACAGGATGGGTCTAGATGGCTCAACTGGTGAGGATGATGTTGCATGGGCCACTGCTACAATCGATGATTTGATTGCAGAGGCAGCACAGGAGTCTGACCCTGCTACGAGGATTACACTCTACAATCAGATCCTAGATGCTGTCATGGCTCACAACGCATTCGTCTGGACCTCTCAAGGTGTTGAATTCCACGTTGAAGGAGCCTGGATGAACGGGTATGTGTTCAATCCAATGCATGACGAGTACTGGTATCACTACTTCAAGACTGCATAGACATTGCAGTGTAGTAGCTGAAAGTAACTCTATTGCGATAGAACAAAATGCAGACCGGGGTTCTAACCTCGGTCTCTCCCCTTATTTTTCAAGCACTCATTGATTTAAATTATCGCCGAGTTGGAAATCCTTATAGCAAGAATTAGTTGCACAATTTGCAGGTGCCAGATGAGATGCAGACCGCAGAGAAGACCCATAAATTATCAACAATGACTTCGCATCAGATGTTTACCTTATGGTGGAAAGAACCATGGGTGAGAAATCTTGTTCTACTCCTCTCGCCAGTAGGAATCATTGATGCGACTTTTACAATCCTTCTCTTTGGTCAAATAGGTGCTGAATTTGAGTACAATCCGTTTGTTCGTGCAGCAATTCAGAGTGAGTGGTGGGGTGTATGGTTCTTCGTCGATGCGATCTCATTTTTCCTCTTCATTATGATGGCAGGATCATATTACCTACATACACGAAGAAGTCTAATCGATAATAGAATCGGTCTTGTTTCAGGACTCGTTGCCATAAGAGTGGGTTTGGCAGCGCATAATGTCATTCGATTCTTTGGTGTGTTTCCAGCTGTGTTCGGAGGACTTATGATAGGACTATTTACATTCATTATTGTAGACAGTCTGCTTGATAGAACAAGCGATGTAAGCTGGCATGGATTCAAGCAATGGTGGATGCACAAAGTAGACAGGAGACATGATGAAAAGCTTATGAAGAAAGCAAAGAAGCTAAAACCAGGAGATGAAACTCAATTGGTTGAGAAGATTGAGAGAGAAATTGATGCTGAAATAACCGAAGTTGAAGAACCAGTCACCTCAAGCACACAAGGAGTCTGGAGGAAACGTGCGCTATACATTTTGGGAGCTGTTGCACTCTTCATAATCATGCCCTATTTTCTTGTGTTTATTGGAGACCTTACTGGTGTTACTGCATTTAGGGACATTTATGGACCTCTAGTCTTCTGGAATAAATTATCAGCACCTGCTTTTCTAATTGGATTCTTTACAATATGTTTCTTCACTGCTTTCATAATGTACCTAGTCCTTAAATCATTCGAGGTTCAAGAGGGTGCTTGGTAACACTTATTGGTCATTCAAGTAACCCTGCTTCTTTAACGAGTTTTATTAGGAAAACACATCTGTCCCTCGATGGTGTTAGTATGGCTAGGGGCGATCAACTTCTCATTCTGAAGAACCTGAAGGCGTACTATCCTTCCAAGAAAGGATTGGTTCGAGCAGTTGATGATGTTTCTCTTGAAATCAGAGAGGGAGAGTGTGTAGGACTTCTAGGTGAAAGTGGGTCAGGGAAAACAAGCTTGGCTCTAGCTATAATGGGACTCTTTGAGAAAATCGCAAGGTTCAGCGCAGGTGCATCAAAAGATCCTGATCTCCGAAGAGCATTTGATAAAGGTCTTCCCGGCACAACCGATTTACCAGGTGTTCAGGGAAGTGTAATTTTCAAAGGGAGAGACATTATGGGACTATCTCAAGAGGAACTCGCTGCAATCCGTGGGCGTGAACTATCACTTATACCTCAAGGACTTGGTCATGCTCTCAACCCTCAGCATAGCATTGGACATCAAACTGCGGAACCAATTGAGGTACACGATGAGAATATCAGACTAATTGAACTCAAGAGGAAGGTCTTGGAATATCTAGGACTTGTGAGACTGGCGGATGCCAACCTTCGGTTTGTGTTGGACCCTGCGAGCTTCAGTGGAGGAGAGTCACAGCGCATACTCATTGCCATGGCGCTTGTTTCTGGACCTTACATGGTAATCGCTGATGAACCAACCTCAGCGCTTGATGTCACCGTGCAGCGACAGATAATGGAAGTCCTGAGGATGGTGCAGGATGAGTTTGACCTCTCGTTATTATTAATCAGTCATGACGCTGGTGTGGTGGCGGAGATGGCTGATAGAGTTGCAATCATGTATGCGGGTAAGATAGTCGAATTTGCAAATGCAGCTGATATCTTTCATGAACCACAGCATCCCTATACAATGGGACTTATGACTAGTTTTCCCACCATCGCAATGATGCAGATGCGAGCAGGTAAAAGGCCAAGACTACGAGGCATCCCGGGAGACCCTCCAGACCTCACGGATCTACCGAAAGGTTGTGCCTTTCATCCACGTTGTCGTTATGCAATCGACATCTGCAGGGAAGAAGTTCCAGAATATAGAGAGGTCAAACCAGACCACTTTATCAGATGTCACCGTTGGGGTGATATTGAAGAAGAATGAAGTGTGGGCGCCATAAGGCACCCACGGAGATTTCCTTTTACAGGTCTGAGCGTCGACGGGTACAGCGTGATTAGAAGAATACTGTCTTGATTATCGCAATTCCAACCACCGGAACAGTCCCGCATCCATCTACTTGTTTTTATCCTCCCAGCTCTGACAAGTGTTTTGAGAGATACATTACTCGAATAATATTCTTCCGCCACTCTAAAATGAGTCCTAGGCTTTACAGAACGCATCCTGAGAGGGTGGAGGTCTGAAATGACCTCCATAAAATAAATGAATTTGACCAATTCATATTTGCGAGCATGGAACCAACTACTGCTTGCCCATGGTTAGTGCCATGATGGCTTTTTGTACGTGGAGTCTGTTCTCAGCCACATCATAGACTATGGATTTGGAACCATCACAGACCTCATCCGTGACCTCAGCATTTCGATCCACTGGACCACAGTGAGTGAAGAAGGCATCATTGGTCTTTGCCATCCATTCTTTTGTAGTGATCCAGTCATCATACTTCGCAGCGAGTTCTATTTCCTTATTCTTGGCTTCATCAACACCTCGTTTCATCATGTCATTATAGAACCCATCTGTCATCCAGTTACGAGAGTAGACAATGTCAGCATCCTTGTATCCTTCCTCAAGATCGTGCACTATCTCGAACCTGCTGTCGGCTGCCTCAGCATTCTCCTCACACCACTTGATGACCCCAGGGTCTAAATCATAACCCGGAGGATGTGCGAGAGTGACATCCATTCCAAGTCTTGAGGTGATCAGAATACTCTCTTGGACACTACACCATGACCGAACAAGGGCACCTTTGCCCCAGACCTGTAGTATTTTCTTACCCTTGAGGTTCTTACCGACATGCTGTTTATAGCCCATGACATCAGCGAGACCCTGGCATGGGTGGAACTTGTCGTGGGCCATTGAGATAATCGGAATACTTGCATTATCTGCATATTGTCTCAGGAGCTCATCGCCCTGACCATAATACTCAATGCCAGTCTCTAGAATTCTAATTCCGAGTCCAACTGCGTATCTACTCATCACTTGAGCGGCATCCTCGACAGTCTCACCTGATGACTTACCAGTCTTTAGCCTCATGGTCTTTGGCTCTAGGAACTGAGCATGTCCTCCAAGCTCAGTGGCGGCAGCCTCAAATGATTGTCTGGTCCGCACACTGGGATTGTAGAAGAACATGAAGAATGTCCTTCTATCAAGACAGTTGTTTAGAGGATGGTCATAACGATTTGCCCTGAACTCAAAAGAGAGGTCTAGTGTCCTTTCTAGTTCTTCAACACTCCATTCTTGTGTGGTTATCAAATCACGTCCGTATAGACTCTTCATTTTTGTCACGAAGCAACATGATTCCACTTGGGATTTGAGTCTATCGTACAAATTCACCCAATTCCTGACTCGGGTGAAGAGATAAATATTGGATTGACTAAGCAGGCTATCAGGGAGTTATGTGGCCGATATTGATGCATATGACGCAAATGAGGGAGTCCTGCTTAAAGAAGACATGAAATTCGTGGATCCTTCAGGAAAACAAATCAATGGCGATCTTGTTTTCACTAATAGGCAAATCATCTTCTTCAAAAAGCGTGAGATACTGCACTCGAGTGCTTTAGAAATGATTCGTTCAGCTCGTGCTGAGAGCTCAGGACATATTGGTGCATATGTTTCTATCGATTTGGAACTACCAGATGGACGGGTCACAAGACGTTACAAAGGAAGCGTTGTCCAAGTCAATCGCATTTTGGCTCTCGTCGAATCAGTGTTGACACCTGGTAGCACTATACCCCATGCCAATTTGGACAAAAAACCTCGAAGCTCAGCACAAGTGAAACCAAAGAGTGCCATCGACACATGTTGTCAAGGTGTTATTTGTTGTATGTGGTTCTTTGTAGGGCTCATTTTTCGAGTCATAATGACTGGAGCTACCATTACACCTGGCGCAGAACTCATTCCAATAGGATTCATTCTCCTTGTTTTTGGCGTAACCTGCTGGTGGGTAGGCATAAAGGGAAAGAAGGCTTGGTTGTGCTATGGTGCTGAGGTCGGGTCGGACAAACCCAAATCGGTTTATGTCGGTCAAAGATCAAGACAAACGACACCGCGGCCCACACAGAATCTAGAATCAATCTATGCTGTGGAAGATATGACTGCTCCATTAAAATGCCCAAAATGCGGTGCAGTGTTCTCCTATAGGAAGAAGGACATAACCTGGAACATGGTCAAGTGTCAAAACTGCTTTGAGGACTTCAATGTCGAATGAAACAAATGCGCGATTTTTAGTCAGGAGGGAGAAAATCTACTCGAAGAATCTCATCCGTCTTAGGATCTTTCTTATACACACAATATCCCTCATCATCCTCACCATGCCAGACCACTTCAGTGAAACGCATCATCGATGGGTGTTTTAATGGTAGACCCGCTTTTGTTGGGTCGTATCTGAAGTTCGCTCTTGTAGCGTGATTATGCGCCATCTTAACCATCTACGAATCCTCATTATCGATTCCTCAGGAGTAGTAGTTGGATATTTTGTGGGTATAAGTGAAAAAAAGAAAGGATATGACCCGTGACTCCTTTGTCATGGGTCGCTTTGATTTTTCTAATACTCAGAAAAGTGAAGCATGAAGTAGCCTTTGTCATGTTGACAAGCTGGACATGCGTCTGGTGGACTTTCACCCTCATGGATATAGCCACAGTTGCTACATCGCCATTTCACTTTTTGCTTCTTCTTGAACATGGTGCCATCCTTGATCTGCTCAGCCAAAGCGAGGTAACGCTCATGATGCCAAGTTTCAGCCTTCGCAATCATCCGCCACATGTGCGCGATGTTCTTGAAGCCCTCTTTCTCTGCTATGTCAGCATAACCAGGATACATATCCGTGAACTCAAACTTCTCACCAGCAGCCGCATGTCTGAGTAGTGACTCAGTATCTTCATACCCGCCGCTCGTTGGGAAGTCCCATTCAACCTTGATTGCTTCTGTGGCTCCACCTTCCTTCAGAGCTTTGAAGAACCGCTTTGCATGTTCCAGCTCATGACTTGCTGTTTCTTCAAAGATCGCAGCAATATGAGGGTAGCCCTCTTTCTTAGCAGTCTTGGCAGCAATTGTATATCTGTTGCGTGCTTGAGACTCGCCAGCAAAAGAGGTAAGCAAGTTCTTCTCGGTTTTTGTTCCCTTAAGACTCATTTCTTTCAACTCTCTCAGTGGAGTATACCCTCCACGTTGGTTCTACGCAATTGCGAGAATACGTTGTTCGGGGGGATGTTATTAATAAGAATGCGGTTAGACAAGACTAACTTTCTATTTCAGGTGATTCGCAATGACTTTAGCAAGCATCTTGACCTGTTCACCCTCTTCCTCGGAGGGTCTCGCCTTGACGCGAACAACAGGCTCCAGAATCTCAAACTTCATCTCCTCAAACATACTCTGAAGCTTCTTGACTCCTCCACCACCCCATCCATAGGTTCCAAAGAGAGCCACTGTCTTGACCGGGAATCTCTTTCCCTGAACCTCATTCACAAATGCCCATATCTTTGGGAATGGAAACGCATCATAGGTGGGAGAACCTATAACCAGAACGCCTGCTCTAACTGAGTCAACGAGAACTCTGCTCATCTCAGTATAGGAGATGTTGTGCATTCTGACCTCCACGCCAAGGTCAATCAGTTCCTTCTTGAGTTTCATAGCCAGACGATGCGTGTATCCATACATCGTCCCGTACACGATAGTCGCGTATTTCTCGAGTTCAGGTCTTGTCCACTCATCATACTTGTTGACAATCCACATAGGGTCTTTGCGATAGATGGGACCATGACTAGGAGCGATCATTTTGATACCAATTCCCAGGTCTTTAACCTTCTCGATTCCCCTCTGTACAAACTTGAAGTAAGAAGTAATGATTGCAGAGAGGTAGCGTCGACTCTCAGACTCGACCATTCGCATGTCAATCTCATCATCAAACACTTTTCCATTCAATGCACCAAAGGCTCCAAAGGCATCACAGGAGAAGAGGACCTCATCCTCGACTAAGTAGGTCATCATGGTTTCAGGCCAATGCAAGAACGGTGCGTGCACAAACTTGAGAATCTTCTTCCCTAGGGAGATCTCCTCCAAGTCCTCGACTATCTTTTCCTCCAGAGAAAGATCATAGAAGGATTTCTGCATATCAGAGGCTTTGTTTGTGTATACCAGCGTTGCATTCTTGGCAATTTTAGCAATATCAGGAAGAGAACTTGTATGGTCAGGTTCCATATGATTTAGAATGATATAATCTATCTTTGCAGGGTCAACGATGTCACGTATGTTTGCAAGCCACTCCTCAGACCAAGGACCCTTCACAGTTTCGATGAGTGCTATCTTCTCATCCACAATCAAGTAGCTATTGTACGAAACCCCAAATGGTATGGACCAGAGGTTTTCGAATAGTTCTGTGTGATGATCATCAACGCCGATGTAGTGGATTCCCTTGGTAATCTCTCGATGCATACTCTTCACCAATATCCTTAGTGCATGATGGTTTTCAGAAAGTCGGAAGATAAAAGACCTTCCTTCAACTCATGTACTGGTTCTTTCTTAACCATAGTTAAATCTGTTTCGTACTTACCGATTCTTCATCATTCCCTTCAGTGAACTAGTGGCAATTCGTTTTGCGTACATCTTCTTGAACGAGCTAACATTGCCAAATGGAAACTCATCCTTATCCTTGTAGAATTCATAGTCTTTTACATAGTATTTCGCATTTCGGAGAGCTGATCAGTTGTTAGTGCAGCAATGATGATTCTCCCTGAAATTAAAATCCTCAGCATGTAATTAGCAAGATCTGCTATAGCATCTTCTTCATTGTTCTTCTAGCGAACTCTCGAGCTTTCTCGATTCTGAATTCATCAGGTTGTCCTATTGATCCATCACGACCGAAACTGGCCAATTTTCTTACATATGGATCATCATCAGCCGACATCATATCCAGAACCTTCTGACTGAGCTCACCTTGACAGTTGAAGAAGTTGACAATCTCAGCTCCTGCATCAGTTGCCACATCCTTTAACGCATCAGTCCATATTGGGACACCGGGTGCAAGTTCAGGAGCCCCATGAGTGCAGAACAATCCGATTCTCTTTCCTTGGATATGTTTATACAACCACTTCTTCGTTGTCTTACCTACTCCAAAGAACTCTATCGGACATCCTACAAAGACGAAGTCATATCCTTCCAACGTATCAACATCTCGAAAGGGCTTGATTTCCTTCTCACCTTCTAATACACCAAAAACAGCTTCTGCAATCTTTTTCGTATTACCCGTGACACTTCTATAAGTAACAAGGAGTTTCATCTTAGCTTTCTCCAATTCATCAAGTCCGGGCGGCATCAATTGTCTTGATAAAAGTTACCGCTGGTAGTAGCTATCCCAAGTAATCATTAGCTATATCCTTGACAGAATATCCCACCAGTGCCCCGCTTCCTCCTAAGAAACCTCAAAACAAAATTGAAAGAAACACGATGAAACAACCAGCACCAGCTGCTCCGATCAGAATCGCGAAGACCTCTCCTACTATATGCGCTTGAGCTACAGCCACTAGAATGACGAAGAGGATTGACCATGCGATGGCCACCCCAAGAAAACCAGCAATGAAAGCATGAATGTGCCGTTTCACAAAAACACGTCCGAGCATACCAGCCAGTATCATTAACTGCCATTGACCCAAGAGTTGAACAAGAAATGCTAATGCGGCAATGATGAAGAATGAATAGCTGATACCTGTATCATGGAGGTATTTCTCATATCCACTCCTACTCTTAATGACAGGTCCCCTTTCAGTTTCAATTGAATCTGAGAGGAAATATACTTGGCCAAAAGAATTAACTCAACGAGTTTTATCGTGATGAAAGGAGTCCTTCTCTTGAGAAAGTCATTGATTATCATGTGCATAGTCATTGCATTGAGTATTGCTACCTGTGCAAGTGCATTTGAACAGGACAGTACTCCCAACCATGAACTTCTATTTTCCAACGAGATTCTGATTAATGCCCATGACTGGGAATCATTTCCCATACAATGCTCTGCAGGTGACACACTCTCAGGAGAATTTCTGATATCTCATAATGGAGAACTTTTCCCCGGTGACCAGACGGAGTATGACAACTGGCTACTAGGTGGAATCGACTTCTATGTCTTCGATGAAGAGAACTATAACTCATGGGTTGAGAGCTCATCAGCTACTCCATTACTGAAACGCTTGGGTCTTCAGGAACTCACTTGGAGCATTGAAATTCCATACAGTGGTGTTTGGTATGTTGTCTATTCCAACGACTCAATCTACAGAATAGAGATAGAAGAGAGCATATTCCGTTCTGGCCCATATAATCAATTCGTTCTAGTAATCGCCTTGGTAGGAATAGCTGCACTACTTTCTTTGACTACATTCATGTGGAAGAAAAAATGAGAGAGCTGTGGCAACGAGTGCCACAGCATCATTGTTTATTCTTCTGATTCAGATTCTTCTTCGACCTTTTCTGGTTCAGGAGGAGGAGCTTGTTCGCCGCCACCATCAGATGGAAGAATCTCATCTATGAATTCATAGAGGGCTCGTCCCAACATCCCTCCGAAACCACCAAGTAAGGCACCAATGAGGACGCTAATCACTATCACAATGATCCCAAGTCCTTCAAGACCAAGAAGGCTTATGAAGATGTTAGCTACATCCATTGCCTGAGCTGTCATTGATAGATAAACAAAGAGGATGCTCCATGCAATACCTATCCCAAGAAATCCAACCAAGAATGCCTTACGAATTCTCCTCACAAACAAAGCTCCTAGCGCTCCAGCGATTAGCATCAGTTTCCAGTCACCGGCCAACTGTAGCGCTATACCAAAGACAATAGTAATCACTAATGCAGGGAGAAAGGCAAGTTTAGGAATTGTATCATCGATCTTTCCCATATCATAACCTCCTATTTTACAAATGTGATGGTCCTCTCTATCAAGGTGCCATCAGTGTCTGCAGCTCTAAATGCATCTGCTGTCGAGTAGAAGTACAGAATATGATATCCATGTTGCTCAGTGACCTCGTCAAATGAGTACCAGATTTCAAAGATGTCAGCAAAGTGAGGACTGAAGATATTCCCACTCTCGCCACCCGGGTAAGCCATGTACGACATTTCGATGTTGCTCATATCAGCAATTAGTCTTGTTGATGGACCACTCCCCGGCCTCCAATTTGTAGCCACATTTAGTGTGTTCTGACCACGGAGAGGCCGTTCGTTTCCAATTGTTGTGAAACCAGCCAGATGGTCAATTTCAATGACATGACGATTTCCATATTCCCAATTGGGCTCATTAACCCACTCTGCAGTAAGTCTATCAATTGCAGAAATTAATGCTTGTACAAGAATCTCATTACGAGATTCAACAGGCACAGTAGTATGGTCATCCAAGTACCAAGTACCGTCAGTCACAATGAGCTCCTCCAAGATTGGAGTCCTTGAGAGCGGAATCGAACTATCAATAGTTCTGATTTCATCAAAGACCTCATGGTGGAGTGCATCAATAAGATACATCCAGATAGTTGGTGCCACAAGGTCAGGTTCCATATCGTATTCCCAGTTTCTGAGCAGGTCTACTGCATCAGCTAAGGTTGTGTTGCCATCGCCCACTGCATCCCAAGCATCGACGATATATGGAACGATGACTTCTGCTCTGACCTCTACAACATCAGCTTGGAATCGTTTCATGTCATCCACTGAAATGTCATCATTCACGTCCAAGAGATGAAAGATTCGCCTGCCTCGATATCCATTAGCTTGTGGACCAAGTATGTCATAGGCGTAATTTCCTGGAGCGATTGTTCGCTGGTTGGCTGACGAAACAAATCCTCGAGATGGATTTACTTCTCGAGGGTTGTACGCATATGGAACCCAACTCACCATTCCAATAGAGTCATTGAGAGCTGTCACTGGGTATTCACCAGTATATCCTACTCGGATTGGGAATCGCCCAACGACAAGCATAGCGATGTTGCCAGAGTCATCACCAAACACACAATTCTGAGCTGCACTGTCCCACCAGTAGAATGCATCTATCGCCTCATTGACATCATCAGCCTGCATCAGTTTGGAAGTGGCAACCAACTCATGCGTTGCACCTGATATCGTCCAATTCATAGCCAAGTTCGGATGTGTTTCAGAATCTGAACTATAGGTGCTATAGACAGAGTCGATGCAAGGTCCGTGGACTGATTCCTTGACAGTGAATTCAATGACATCACCCTCCTTTGTAAGAATGTCCTCTTGGTGGATGATGAAGTTTCTCCACTCACCATTGTACATGTATTGGTCAGGATTTGCAGGATTAAGCTGTTCAACAAAGATGTCATTGACATCAGCACCAACATTTGTGAAGCTATATGCGATGTGATCATTATGACCGATGAGAACTGCTGGTAGTCCTGGAAATGTGGTTCCAGTTACATCAAGGACACCAGGTACAACGATGTGTGCTTCATACCATACTGATGGTGCTTGATGTCCAAGATGCGGGTCTCCAGCCACAATGGGCATTCCTGTTGATGACTTGGAACCGTTGATTGCCCAGTTATTGCTGCCAACGAACTCAATATCACCAAATGGTTGGGCAATCTCATTCATCATATTGACCATAGCCTCCAACTTTTCTTGAGGAATTACTGCCTCCTCAGCTAATGAAATACTCGAGGACTTTTCAGGAACCAAAGAGAGCGGAACCTTTCCTGGACCAAGTGGATACTCAGCAAGACTGAGGTTGTACTGTTCCTGAATTATAGGAATTGTATAAGGCATTATATCAGGAAATAAATCGTTGTACAGAGTGTCGTTGTCGAGTGTGTTTCGAATCCACTGACGTTCAAAGTCCATCAATCCACCAGCAAGACCCCAGGCAAGCATCTTGGCATTTATGAAACAATCAACAACCGTCCATGGTTCAGGAGTGTATCCTAGAACCTTGAACTCCATTGGCATAGTCGCGCTTGTCAGAGAGCTGATGTACGCATTTGCACCTGCAACTTCTGCATACATACCATTGAGTGCTTCTTGAATGTCTGGGTCAGAAGCTGCATTTGCCTCAAACCACTCAAGTGAGTCTTGAGCAGAGCGGGCAAGACCGATTGAACGGTAGAACTTGTCAGAACTAGCAGCATAAGCACCCACAATCTCGCTGACCCGACCAGCTGCAAAAGCATTCTGCATAACAACCTGAAACAGTCTGTCTTTTGCATGCATATACCCTAGCGCCATAAAGGCATCATAGGTGGACTCAGCATAGATGTGGGGAATTCCCAAATGGTCGATTATCACTTCAACTTCAGCATCAAGTCCAGGGAGAGTAATTACCTGATCTCCAGGCTCTGGAGCGCCGTTGTCGAAGATTCCACCAATGGGTTGAATGATACCCAATCCTCCGGTCAATGGACCAATAGGCATCGTCAGGATGATGATCAGTACTATTGGACCAATGAATGAAAGAACAAGGTTCACGCCCTTTCTCTTCATTTTCTCTCCAACTCTTAATAATTCGATTCTTTTGCTATGTATGTTGTGCCCTTTAAGCATTAGGAGAGAGGTTTCAGGGGAGCAAGATTATTCTTCTTTCAATAAGAGTAGCAGCAATGTCAGACTCAATGAAATCATCAGCTAAGGCAAAGTAGAATATCTCATGGTATTGGTAGTGTTCTTCAACTTCATCGAAAGTGAACCATAGTTGAAACATGTCATCAAAATGGTCACTGAAAAGATTGCCGCTCTGACCTCCAGCTATGACGAATTTGGAATTCTCTTTGGTGGCTAAATCGAGTATGAACCTGTAAACAGGTCCAGACCCCATTTCCCAACCTCGTGAGGGAAACAATGTATGCTGTCCTCGGATAGGACCTCCTTCAATCGTTGTAAGACCAGCCATATGATCAATGTTGACAGTATGATGCAATCCATAAACCCAGTTTTGTGTATCTGAACCGTATGTTTCATACATCACATTTATCGTACTTCGTAATGATCTGACGAGAATATCATCCCTCGTTTCGGTAACTCCTAGTGTCCTTTCATCGTCAATCAAATCTGAATTGTTCTCTAGTAGGATTTGTTCTATCACTGGAGAGTGAGGATAGGGACTTGATGGGAGTGCTGTTTGTTTCATTGTGGAGCTTTCTATTTCATCATTGAGAAATCGAAGCTCATCAAACAATTCGACCTGAATCGATTCAAGAAGATGTAACCATATTGTAGGCGCCTTCAAGTCAGTTTCCATTTGAAAATTCCAGTCACGTAGCCAATCGACTACCAAGTCAATTGTGTAATTATTATCACTGAGTGAGTCCCAAGCTGTTACTACTAGAGGTACAATACTACGTGCTCGAATCTCAAGCACATCGGCCTGGAATCTCATCATATCTTCAACTGATATATGGTCGTCATATGTTAATAATTCGCTGATTCTTCTGGAACGATAGCCATCACTGAATGTACCCACTATAGAGTAATTATACAACATCGGATCAATTGACCGTTGATTGGTAGAAGTGACGAACCCTCTCGAAGGATTGATCTCTCGAGGAAGGTAAGCATAAGGAATGTTACTGACCATTCCTACAGAGTCATTGAGAGCTGTCACGGGAAATAGCCCAGAGTAACCACTTCTGATTGGAAATCGACCACAGACTGTCATTGCTATGTTTCCTTCAACATCCGCATATGCAAAATTGAAGACCGGATTGTCCCACCAGTAGATTGCATCGAAGAACTCGTTCATGTTCTTGGCTTTGTTAAATTGCGTAGCAGCCATTATTAGATGGCTCACACTGTTACCGGTCCAATTCATAGCAAGATTCGGTGAACCAGTTTCCAAGTTCTCTACAACACTATCAATTAATGGACCGTGAACTGAGGTCTTAACTTGGAACGGGATATCTACTCCTTCTTTGGTACGTATTGGTTCATCAATAATATTGAAAGCTCGATATTCCCCATTGTAGTTATATTCACTGGAGTTTGCTGGGTTCAACTCTTCCACGAAAATATCCAACACATCCACACCACCATTGGTGAATCCCCAAGCGATGTAGTCATTGAATCCAGATTCAACTGAAGGCATTCCAGGTAAAGTAATTCCCATGACATTCATGACTCCAGGTACAGAGAGATGCGCCTCATAGACAAGGTTCGGAGCCGTCAAGGGCATGTGTGCATCGTTGCAGATTATCGGTGAACCAGTAGATGATCGTGAACCTGATATTGCCCAATTATTACTCCCAATAGATGCCTTCAACCCAAAGGGATCAACAACTCTTCGAAGCTCACTCATTAACAGTGCCAATCGTGTGGTGTCAATCTCTACATCCTCGTCATCACACAAATTCGAAGGCAATATCTCAGGAGCAGGATATCCACCGGGTGCATCAGGGTAGTCATTGATGTCCAGATTCGTCTGTTCACTGATTGTAAAGTTTGTGAATGGTATAACATCAGGATAGAGCTCGTCATAGAGTGTATCATTCTGGATATTCTCTCTGAGCCAGAAGCGAGAGAGGTCTGTGAAGTCTCCAGTTAAACTCCAAGTTATGAATGAAGCACCTAGGAACATATCCTCCATGGTCCAAGGCTCAGGATCTATTCCCAAAATCTTGAACTCGATTGGAGTGTTCTCACTAGTCATATGGTCAATAAAGAAATTGATACCAGCCACTTGAGCAGTCATTAGATCCAAAGCATAGGCAGCCTCAGGATGGGTATCCTCATTTTTAATATACCAATCAAGTGAAGCTTGAGCTGTCCTCATCAGACCGATGGTCCGATATATCTTATCAGAACTATTGGCATAACCACCAACAACCTCGCTCACTCGTCCTGCAGCCAGGCGATTTTGGATGAACATCTGAAACAGTCTGTCTTTCGCATGCATATAGCCAAGACCCATGTATGCATCTTCAACGCTTTCAGCATAGATGTGAGGGACTCCATTATAATCAATGAGAATAGTGACTTCATTTTCCAATCCTGGTAGTCTAATTGTCTGTTGAACTGGTTCATTCAATCCCCTTGTGGTATCAAATATGCCACCCCAAGGTTGGAGTATACCCAACCCTCCAGTGAGTGGTCCGATTGGCATAGTGAGTAGAATGATTAATACTATTGGGCCGATGAAGGAAAGCCCTAGATTGACAATCTTGCGTTTCACTATGATATCTCCTAAGAGTTTCTAAACATCAAGTAATAACATGGCGAGTCTTAAGGATTCGGAGAATCAAAAATCATAGTCAAGAACGCCAATCTGCGCTGTCATCTTCCATTCTTTGCCAACCTTTGAGTAGAATTTGCAGGTCCGACCAATCCAGTGGTCTTCATTTCCAGAATCATCTCGCCACAATGTATCAATGTCTACAACTGCAAATGCTCCATCCGCCTCTTTGGAAACCTCAATTCTCTTAATGGTTCTGATATTGTGTACAAGATCATGAGTATCAAAGAGCTCTTGCCATAGTCTTCCCCAGCGGTCTGTATTATATCTACCCCATGGGAAGACCCATTTCATTGGATTATGGGTCTTTGCATCAGGAGGCCAGGGCCAGACCATGTCCTGATGAAAAACAGTGAGGAGTAGTTCAACATCCTTCGTATCCCAAGCTTGAGTCTCTCTGTTGATTATCTCTTCAATCTCTGCAACAGCAGTTTCCATTTGTCGCACCTTTTTTTAATCAAAGTGATATATGACTCACTTAAAGGCAGCGTCATTTCGTTTACTCATTTTTTCAGAAAATTGTATCATGCAGTAGTAGAATGTCGTAGCATATAATATTGATGAAGCAAGTCTAACCAAGGAATGAATGACCATACAGTCATGAAAAACAGGTATGTGAAGAAAATACGTAGACTGAAAGAAGAAGGAGGTACATTTGGGGCACAGTTGTAGTTCAAGTTAGCAAAATATAGTGAAAGAATTAACTCTGCAATTGTTCCTGTAGCCAAAATGGCGTAACAATTACTGAACCGCTCCCACTCTTTATTCGACTTTCTTGCATTCATATATGCAATAAGGAACACTAGACAAAGTCCCCAGAACATGAAAACTGGTGCGAGAGTAAGGTCAGGATTTACTTGCATAATCAATCTCACGAGTATTTGAATAAAAATCCTACCTTCCTGTAGAGTGACGGAGAGTCCGGTTGGTAACCTTTTTCTGTAAGATGCGTTGCAAGATACGAGGTTGTGACCATTATGGTTAAAACAGAAACCTTTCGTGGCAGGGACTTCATAACCCTGCTTGATTATACAAAGGAGGAAATCGAAACGCTCCTCGAGGTTGCCCTTGACCTAAAACGAAAGTTCGCGATGGGTGAACCTCACAAACTCCTCGATGCAAAAACGCTGTTCATGATCTTCTATAACCAGAGCCTACGGACTCGTAACTCATTCGAGGCTGGAATGACTCAGCTAGGTGGCCATGCACACTTTCTGGACCCTGGTAAAATATATGCACCAGCCCTAGAAGGAGATGAAAAAGCCTATTCTACAGAACGCGTTTCTGATGTAGCACGTGTTCTTGCGAGAATGGGTCATGGTATCGCAATCAGATGTTATGGAGACCCTGTTGGCTGGATATATGGCCGTGCGAATGAAATCATCAATAACTTCGCCCACTGGAGCCATATCCCAGTGATCAACATGGAAGACGACATCTATCATCCTTGTCAGGGATTGGCGGACATTATGACAGTGAAGGAAAAGTTTGGCACCTTCAAAGGTATCAAGTTTGTGATGAGTTGGGCATACTCACCCTCAGTACACAAACCGCTAGCTGTCCCCCAGAGTGCAATCATCGCCGCCACAAAAATGGGATGTGATACAGTCCTAGCACATCCAAAGGGTATGGAGCTTGATGATCGAATCCTAGACAAGTGCAGGGTGTTCGCAGAGGAGAATGAGTCGAGCTTCGATATAGTAAATGACATGGAAGAGGCCTTTGATGGAGCACATGTGGTTTATCCAAAGGCTTGGACCTGCAAGGAGTTCATCCCACCATTCAACGATAAACCAGAGCTTGAGAAATCTCAGGTTGTATTCGACAAGAACAAACACTGGATCTGTGATGATGACAAGATGAAGGTGGCAGGAACAAGGGCGGCATATATGCACTGCCTGCCATGCGACCGTGGATTCGAGGTCTCCAACTCTGTAATTGATGGACCTCAATCTATTGCCTTCGATCAGGCTGAGAATAGGCTGCATGCGCAGAAAGCAGTAATGGCATTGACAATGCGATAATTACCCGTCAACCAGCTATGGTCATTCCATAGCTGGTTCCATTATTTTGAAGTCATCAATCAATGATTTACATGAATTCAGAATGCAGAGCTCAAAAATACTACTCATCAAACTGCCTCAATTAGTGATATATGGTCTATTGCTCAGTACGATTTGGTATCTCCGAGATGACAGATCAACTAGAACTAATGGTGAAGTATCTCGTCCACTTACAGTTTTACTCTGAAGAAGAGAATGTCCTCTATAGTCGCGACAAAAAACACAAAATAACGATAAAGGGAATTGGCCCTGTTGTAACAGCATTTGAGGAAGAATTCAAGCGTCATCTTCACCTCATCAGAAGGAAAGAGTTCCATGCGTATCTAAAAGCCATAGAGAAGACGATTCCTTTCGATGTTGAACCGGTCTTACTTGCGTTTAATGACAGTGTTCGTGAAATAGGAAGTCATAACCTTACTGATGAATTGTCAGCAAATTTCCTGATTGGTCCAATCAGGGCTGCACTTCAGACGAGGGAGTTTGAAGAGTGCATGTACAAGGTCAGAAATGATGCAATAAGACGCCTAGGATCTGATGATGCCAAAAGGATAGTCGATGATAGAATCTCAGACTTCTATTCCACAAATGAGTTTTCAGTTTCAATGCTTCACAATCTAGCTTTGTTGAATCTACTCACATCGCTCTATGGCTCACCTGAAACGAGAGACCGAGTTGGGTTGATAGTAGAGCAATTCTGTGAGGAGCTAGTTGCGAAGCTATCGAAGAAGAATTAGTTCGAGCAGAGAGCACCGCCAGGAATCGTGGGGTAAGGAGTAAAGGATTGAGTTAGTTGAACATTAATGATAAACTCAGACTGCCGGTTTGCCTCTGCTCAGTTTTTCATCTAGTAGTTAGTGAATATGGAACCGAGTAACACAGGGTCAGATATTCAACTCGTCAACTCGCTTGAAGAACTCTCGTGTCAGAAAAGCGCGGTATCTGAAACCGCCCCATCCGGAGGCTTCCATGAGTTGAGCAACTTCTTCGATGAGTTGTTCACGAGACATTACTGTGACATCGAAGATCTCTGTTGTATCGACTGGATTCATTTCTCCATCGATTGGTCTAGCGAGAAAGACAAGAGATCGCCAGGGAATCGTCCGGTCTTTGCAGATAACATCCAGGTGGAGGTCTAAGACAAAGTGTGTCAGTTCAATTGTGAGACCAGTTTCCTCATGCATCTCTCGAATGGCGGCTTCCTCCAAAGTTTCCCCTGGAAACGCTCCACCAGATGGTGCTCTGTATATCCCTGTGTTGGCATATTGCGGCTTCTGAATCACAACAAAGCCCCCATCATCCTGACGGATAAAGCACGTGATGTCATGCAGTCGCCCCTTCGACTCAGTTTTTTTGACAAGTGCACATTCAAAATCTAGGAACTCTGTGGCAAACATATGACTAACAGGTTCACCATACCTGTCCATTAGACTAGCAAGTTCATCTTCGTTGATATCGTTCAGAGGTCTCGCCATCATAATCGAGAGATTTGGATGCATAAAGGTTGCGGGACAACCTTTTGCGACAACCTTTTACGAGAAGGTTTCCTTATTGTTAATACTCCACATGGAGGAAGTGGTTGATGGAGAAGATTGTGGGTGATATCCTACTCAAGACATACATGGGTGATATCACTGAACTTTCAGTGGACGCTATTGCGAATGCAGCAAACTCAGACCTCTGGATGGGATCTGGAGTTGCGGGAGCTATCAAGTCCAAGGGAGGACAGCAGATCGAAGATGAGGCACTTTCCATGGGCCCGATCAGACCCGGAGAAGCAGTGATGACGACTGCAGGAAACCTCCCATCAAAGTATGTCATTCACTGTGCAGGGATGCCGCCAGGAGGAAAAGCAACTTATTGGAAAGTGCTATCCTCTGTTCAAAGAGCGCTTAATATCGCATCAGACCATAACCTAACCTCGTTAGCATTTCCAGCAATTGGAGCTGGTGTTGGTGGACTCTCTGAGGAGCAATCTGCGAAAGCAATTGTCGAGGGTATTACTCATTATACTCGTACTCAAGGTTCAGTAAAGGAAATAACCCTAGTTGGCTTGAACAAGTATGTATGTGATTGCTTCTGTAAAGCAATAAACCAATGTGAGGAGTAAGAGTAGTGGCTGGATGGTCCTTGGGCAACCTCGATGTAATAGTTGAGATGGGGCATGTTGATGACTCAGACATCGATGTTGTCGTAAAGACCAAGGATATTTCTCCAAGAAAGGGCGGAGCTAATATAATAGTCCAAGAAGGAAGTGATGCGGAGGAGGTTCTGTATTGGCCTGTTATCTCGATAGCCAGTCCTGACCGTCGTGCAGCTATATACACAGCAGCGCTCAATGCTCTAGAGACAGCTAAAGGACTGAAAGCCAAGAAAGTCGGATTCTTCACAATGGGATTAGAGGTTTCTCGGATTCCGAGTTGGGAAGTAGCTGAGGAAATAGTGAAAGCGATCATTAATCACTCTAAGACAGAGAACAATCCAAGTAGGATCTTTTTGGTTGCCAGCTCACCCATTCAGGTGAGTTCCTTTCAATTCGCATTGAACAATATGTCTATGATGCCACACAAATGATTTACAACTTCAATCTTTTTCTGGCTGCATCAGCAGAGGAAACCAAGGGATCCCAGGTGTCACAGATTGCAGGAGCATAGCAGTTTTCAAAATCAAAAAGCTCCGCTGCGTCAATGTCCTGCTGAATTCCCAATGTAAGTACATTGAGCCGCATTGCTGCATCTTCTTCTCCAACAAGTTGACCACCTACAAGCTTACCAGTCTCCTTATGGTAGAACGTCTTTAACTTCAATTCTTTGCCACCGATATAGTACGGTGGTTTTGTCGATCCCTTGATTGAGCCCTTAACCAAGGGAATCTCAAAACGTTTTGCCATTTCCTCTGTAAAACCAGTACTTGCTATCTCAAGACCAAAGAGCTTGGTGACCTTTGCACCAACAATACCGGGAAATGTAGCATTCCCACCAGCTGCATTGATTCCTGCAACGCGCGCCTGTCTTACTGCCACTGTGCCAAGACCCCCTGCCATTGGTTTGCGTGTGATGAACTCGAAGTTCTCGGCACAGTCACCACATGCATAGACTTGGTCTAGATTCGTCATCATCCTTTCATCAGTCTTGATACCTCGTGTCGTACCAATCTCAACACCAGCTTTCTCCGCTAAACCAGTTTCAGGTCTAACACCAGTGGCAACGACTACAAAGTCAGCAGGAATCTCAGTTATCTCGTTAGTCTCTCGATTCTGTACAACAACAGATTTGGGAGATTCAGTACCCCTTATCTCTTGTGCGGCAGTGTTATTGAGTATCTTTAGACCATGTTCTTCGCAATGTTCCTCGACAATTGCCGCCATATCAGAATCAACCATTGCTAAAAGTATGTGAGGAAGAAATTCAACTACAGTGACATCGAGTCCTCTCTCATGAAATGCCTCAGCTGCCTCCATTCCCACTAGCCCCCCTCCGATAACAACAGCAATCTTTGCCTTATCAGCTTCAGCGGAGAGAGCCTTAGCATCATCTAGAGTTCTTAAACCATAGATGCGTTTCTTGCCGAGACCCTTGATAGGCGGATCTGCATTCTCCGCACCTGTTGCAAATATCAAAGCGTCGTAATTCAGTTCACCATCTCCATCTGAACCGGTGAAGACTATCTCCTTAGATTTATGATCAATGTCTTTTACGGTTACACCAAGGTTTGCATTAATCTTCAATGCGCTCCAATTATCAGGAGGCATTAACACCAAGTCATTAAAAGCACTTACTTTTCCTGAGATTGTATAGGGGAGTCCGCATCGAGAGTATTCTGAATAGGGCTCTGTATTGAAGATGGAAATTTCTACCTCCCTATTGAATTTCCTCGCTTGTAGCGCAGCAGTAGCACCAGCTGCTCCACATCCAATTACGACAATATGTTCAACCATCTTGACAAACCTCAAGGATAGGTGATTTTGCGATAACACCGCGGGACTTTAGCCTATCGGTGGAAGGTCCGCCCAGAGCCAAGATTATGCAAGTAGGCTAAGTAAGCCATACAGAAATAACAAATCAGTAGCGCCTACCGATGCATAGAAACCAAAAAAAGAAAATGAAGCGGCCCGGGTCAAGGGCCGCCAATTTCTCTATTTGAGATTATTCTTTGCTCTAGAAGTCCTCTTCATCCTCAAACGCTTCAGAATTATCAGGTTCATCATAGCTGTCTTCTAAATCTTCTTCAGAGTCCTCTTCTACTACTTCATAAGCTTCATCGTCTAAGGTGTGTTCTGCCTCTCCTACGATTTCTTGCGTAGCCACAGATTCCTCTTCTAGTAACTCATCTGCATCTTCTGCGGCAGTTTCATCTTCCTTAGCCTTAGCTTCAGCAGCAGCCTCTTCTTCGGTTGGTAGTATCTTCTTACCTTCTTCCTGGTCAGCAACGAATTTCGCAATCTGTGCCTTCCTGCTTACGTAGAGAGCAACGATTACAGCAAGCGAAAGGGCCGCGCCTACCATTGTGATGGTGGTCTGCCAGATACTTGAGCTGTCACCGAGTAGCTGTTGCCAAGTTACAACAAGAAATGCTAGCCCTGCAATGTTCATGACAAAAGATCGAATTGGCGTCCCGACCTTGGTAATCTCAGTCACATTGGTGTCAACCATTGCAGCTGCAATAACGCCTGCATTGTACTGAGTTGACTTTGTCTTCTTTGCCAGTGTCTTGACATTAGTTGACTTCTTCTTGCCCATCCATCTTAGTGCGACAGGGACCTTTGAAGAAAGAAGCTCAGCATAAGCAACCTTTGCATCCTCTCGTTGGAGATTACATTTCTTACACATGTCCAGCTTCTCATTCCAATTACGCTTGCATTGGGGACACTTCTCCGCTTGCCACGCTTCGGGTGCAGTCTCTCGAAGACGTTGCCGTACAATATACTCGCTGACCCCAGTGTCTTCTCGACCTTCCTTCTTGCTCTTTTTCATGCTATCCACTATTGAGAATAGAAGTGGTAGTGCACCGAGTACCGTGAGGTTTGGCAAAGAGCGAATTTCTGAGGCTTTCTTATGAATTCCCCGTAGCTTGTAAGCGGTCTTGAGACCATCCCAGAGACTGTTGAAACCAACCGCTACACCATAGACGGCACCAACTGTAGCCACAGTCGTTGTTATACCAGTGACTGAAGTGATGACATCAAAGGGTGTAGATGGGAGGAGGAACTCGAATTGATGTTGAAGGAGATTGAGAGTCGTGTTATCCCCAACAAAATAACGAAAGTCAACTGTAGCTTCAAAAACTCCAGTAGCCAGTTTGATTGGTCCCAGTACTGACATTATCTGTCCGAAGTCCAGTTCAACGTCATCGATTGGATCAATTGGTATAGACGGATCTACTGTCACCCATACATTGTTGAACTGGTCTACAATCTGAATGGGGAATAATGCAAGTCCTTGATACCAGAATGTGATAGTTCCACTGACATTGAGTGTCTGAGTCCCTTCAGCAATAATAGAGAGATTGAGTGTCATTGGGGCTTCCAAATTAATAGGCAGTGGCGTGTCAATGGCATAGTCCTTGACGTTCATTCCATCCAGTGAAAAGTAGACCGATAATGTTCCATCACTGATGTAGTCAGTTGGATATGCACCTTGAGCATCAGCTGTGGTAATGTTTCCAGCCATCATCACAAACATGAACGCCAAGAAACCGACGAATAATAATCGTGAGGGGGAGTGACGCATGATATTATCTCATCTCCATGAGCAAATCTAGAATTCGACTGTCATTTCACCCCTGAAAAGGGTTTTTGGGACTTAGCTTGAACTAGTCTGAAGAGTTGGTTCCTTTGTCCCACGTATAAGATCTGCAACTTTTCTTGCCACTGAAGCAAATCCTTCACTCTTTCTCATAACACCCTTCGCTCCAACCTCAGCAGCTTGTTTTGCAGAAGCAGGGTCAAAATAGGCAGTGAGAAGATACACATTTTTAAAGCCAATTTCTGAGAGTTTTTGGGTGCATTCAATCCCATCCATAGATGGCATCTTCATATCTAGCAAGACTAGATCAGGTGGTAGATTATCTGAAAGCATTCTTGATACCTTTTCAATGGCCTCCTGCCCAGATGATGCGACAAGTAGCTCAAAATCATCTAAGAAACGTTTGAGATATACCAACATGACCTCATGAATGGCAGGTTCATCGTCAACGATCAGGATTCTGAAAGTCATGGATATCTCTCACGTAAATTGCTCAATTTTACTCTAAACTTGAATCACCTAAATAATAGTGTGTTATACTCCAACATCGGTCACTTCGCGAACCTATTTATCCTCAAGAGTTACGCTTTTGGTACGAGGATAGTATTTTGCCATTTGACAGAATGCCTTTGGAAATCTGGTTTGATGAGTATCAGTTCGAGGTCGACTATGACATAGGAGAGAGTGGTACTAAATTTCTCACAGTAAAGGAGCTTGATATCGATCTGAATGAGGTTGAGCTACGCTATGGATATCACCTTGGTCATCCAGATTTGAGGAAAGAGATTGCCAAGCAGTACAAGGGGAGCACATTTAACAACATCGCAGTCACCACTGGTGCGAGTGAGGCTAACTTCGCAGTTATTGCTCATCTTGTTGGACCTAAGGATAATATCATAGTTGAACATCCCACCTACCCTTCACTCTTTCAGGTTCCAAGGTCTCTTGGCAGAGACCTCACTCTCTTCAAACTTGATTGGGAGAATGAATTCAGGCCAGACATGGATAAACTGCGGAAATTGGTCAAACCCAATACGAAACTTATCACACTCACGCATCCGAACAATCCGACAGGATCAGTGATAACAAAGAACGAACTCAAAGAGGCAATTGAGATTGCAGAAGAGGTAGGTGCCTACCTAATGGTTGATGAAACATACAGAGATCTCATGTTCGATACTCCTCCTCCCCTTGCAGCCTCAATGAGTCCAAGGGCAATAAGCTTGACGAGCATGTCAAAGACATGGGGGTTGCCTGGAATTCGAATAGGCTGGGCCGTTGCAGACCGACCAATAGTAGAAGCCATACGGGCAATTAGAGAACAGGTCACAATCTGCAATTCATCAATTGGCGAGGCTATCGCAAAGGAGGTTCTCCACAAGAGGGATGAGATTCTACCTGTGATAAGGAAAGCTGTGATATCAAACTTCAAGATTATCGAAGAATGGATGAACAATCAGAACTGGTTGGAATGGATTAAACCCGGAAGTGGGGTAGTCGGTGCGCCAAGGTTGCGACAAGGTGGGAGCACAGATGAACTGTGTAAAACCTTGGTGAGGAAGTATAGGACCTTCACCGTCCCAGGTTCCCATATGGAACTAGATGGACATTTCAGACTCGGATTTGGTGGCAATCAAGAAGAGCTAATCAGCGGACTTGAACAACTACGTCGTGCACTAGGGGAACTTTACTCCTGAATAAAATGTGGAGTTCTTTAATGCAGGAGGGAACACATCTTCGGATGTGCCTATATTTTGCAGGATATAGATAGGTCAATAGAGGACGAGGAAGATGAGTGGACGCCAATCTCAAAGTTGACAGTTGAATCTAGAGCAGTCAATGTGAGATTTAGTGTTGTAAAGAAGGGCATTCCAAGACAGGTGACAGCCCGAAAAACTGGGAAACCACACCTCATCTGTGAATTTGTGGTTGGTGACGAATCAGCGATCATCAATTTGAATCTCTGGAATGACGATATTGATGAGATTGAAATTACAAATACATACGAGTTGATGAATGGGCACATCAATGTCTATGATGAGTCTATGAGTCTCGCAAAAGGACATTGGGGAGATATTCGTGTTTCTTCATCAAACATAGCACAGATTGATGGAACCATAAACATGAGTAGACCCTTTATGGGTAGGCCAAAACGAAGGAAACAAACTAGATCTCTAACAGGAAGGTCCTTTCAGGGAACTCCGGGAAGAGAAGGGAAGGGTTACTGCTCACGGAAGGGCTTTTGAGGCTGTTCTTGCATGACTGAGATGTCATGAAACTAAGACTTCGAGATGTACTCGTTCCATATCCCTTGTTCACACTAAAGGGTAGGTTGAAACTAAGCGGACTGAGTGACAAAGCTATATCCAAAGTTCTGGAGGAATCAGTTGTCAAAGAGATGGATACAGAAGAAGCACTTCTCAGCTATGTCCGTGAATCCTTGAAAACATATGATCCATCAATCCTTTCTTGTTTTGATTCTCTCACCAGATATGAAACCATTAGGGGTGACAAGCCCGACACGCCAGCTCTTATGATTGCACTCGAAGGCGCATCAGCAACAGGTAAATCACTGATTGCACTCGAGCTCATGCATAATCTTGCAGCAACAAGATTCATCAGCACTGACACCATGCGACAGGTTCTTCGAAGTATATTGCGTGAAGAGGAACATCCGGAGCTATTTTGTCACACCTATCAGGCTCATAGGTTTCGGACAATAGGTTCTCATGACTTGGATCCTGTTGTCAGAGGATATCTTGCACAATGTGAGCTGATCTCACCATCGATAAGAACTACGGTAGAGAGGGTTGTGTCAGAAGGCGCAATCACAGTCATTGAGGGAGTCCACATCCAGCCAGGAACTCTTCAGGACATCAGTCCTGGTGTGATTGAAGTCCTTATCAATCCTGACAGAGAAACACACAGGGCAATGTTTGCCAGCAAGCACAATATTGGAAAGCTTCAGACAGTTTCTGAAGATATCGCAGTCAGGCACAGAGAATTCAAGGCTACATGCGTTATTCAAGAATACCTGATTCATGAAGCAGAAAGGGCAGAAGTTCCAATTGTTCCCATGGTGGGGTACGACGATGCCTTGCGTGAAATCTCTTCCCTGATCATCTCAAGAGTTGAAGCGCTGCTAAGCTCTCATGAGGATGGTGGTGTCAAGTGATGAAGTGGAAAATCGAATCACTAGACAGATTATTCAATCCAAAATCAATAGCTGTAGTTGGTGCTTCAGACAAGCCAAACAAACTTGGTGCATTGACACTGCTGGCTCTTCATGAGTACAGTTGTGAGATATATCCTGTAAACCCTCGACTTGACCATATTGGAGGGAAGAAATGTTTTCCATCAATTAGTGCGATAGGCGAGCAAATCGACCTTGCCATGATTGCTCTTGGACCTCAGTACATTCTACCCACCCTTTCAGATTGCGCTGAGGCTGGAGTGAGGGGGTCAATAGTCTTTTCAGCAGGCTTCAAAGAGCTTGGAGGCATTGGGGAAGACGAACAACGAAGGGTAAAGGAAGTAGCTGATAGAGGGCATATAGCAGTCATTGGACCTAACTGCCTAGGTGCTGGTAACTGCAATATCAATCTCAATGCAACCTTCTTTCCTCATCCTACTCCGATGAAAGGAGGATCAGTTGCGATGGTCAGCCAGAGTGGTGGTGTCACTGGTCTGATGATATATCGAGCGGCTGACGCAGACCTGGGAATCTCCAAATTTGCTAGCATTGGAAATCGAGTCAATATCGATTTTCATGACATGATAAGATATCTAAGACACGACTCGGATACTGATGTAATTTGTCTCTTTGTTGAAGGTACTGAGTATGCTAGAGAGATGGTAGATGAGATTAAAGCGACCACATCTAAAAAACCAGTCATCGTTTTCAAGGTAGGAAAGACCCCATCATCCAGGGAAGCGGCATTGAGCCATACAGGAAGTCTTGCCGGAAACGCCGAGCTATACAGTGCTGCAGTGCGTCAGGCAGGTGCTCTTGAGGTTGCTGGCGTTGGTGAGATGATAGACACAGCTCGTATCCTCACCACCATCAAACATCGTCCCCAAGGACGAAGAGTTGCGATTGTCACGCATACTCTAGGAATTGCATTGATAGCTGCACAGACATTGGAGTTGAATGATGTTACTCTACCACTTCCTTCCAAAGAAACCTCTGAGAAGATTCAATCCATGTTGAACATGCCCGTTGAGGTCCCGATAAAGAACCCAATTGATCTACTTGCACAGGGTTGGGCAGACCCTAGGATATTTGCAGAGGCATTTAGGCTCATTCTAAATGAGGACCGATTCGATGCTATCATGATTGTGTTCTCTCCCAACTACCAAGAGGGAATAGGTGGAGGAGTACCGATCACTGAAATCATTGATGCGGCAAATAGGGTCTCTAAACCAGTGGTCAGTATCCTCGCATCCCCCGAAACCAGAAAACCACCAGGGCACGATGTTTTAGAGAGGTCAGGTATCCCGTTCTTCTCAAGTCCTCAGAGAGCCGCTCAAGCGCTGGCTAATGTAATGAAACTTTCAAAACCAGCGCCTGTTGAAAAATAAAAAAAAAACCGCTGCACAAGGCAGCGGTCTTGGTTTCACTTACCTTGTACAGTGAGGAGATCACTTGTAGTTTGAGGGACACTGACTGGCTCATCACCATTCAGAGTACCATTCATAAGTGCCCCATAAGCAGCCATGTCAAAGTGGCCATGCCCGGATAGGTTGAAAACCAACGTTGATGGTTCATTCATCTTCTTTGCTGCTAGAGCAATGTCGATGACTGCCTTTATGGCATGTGCTGACTCTGGAGCGGGGACAATACCCTCAGATTTTGCGAAGAGTACTCCAGCATTTAACACATCTATCTGATGAAAGGCGACTGGAGAGATTCGCCCTTCTAAGACAAGGGCGCTGACTACTGGAGCGACCCCGTGGTATCTAAGACCACCTGCATGGATCTTGGGCGGAGTGAAGTCAGCGCCCAGTGTGTGCATTTTCAATTTCGGAGTGAGTCCGGCAGTGTCCCCAAAGTCATACCGGTACTCTCCCTTAGTTAGAGATGGACAGGCCGTGGGTTCAGTGGCGATAAACTTTGTATCTCGAAACCGATTATCCATCATGAATGGAAAGCTCAATCCCGCAAAGTTGCTGCCTCCACCGACACAGCCAATGACATAATCTGGAGTTTCATCAATACTATCAAGCTGGGCAATGGTTTCTTGACCTATGACAGACTGATGGAGAAGTACGAAGTTGAGAACAGACCCGAGGGTGTACTTAGTGTTGTCGTGTTTCACGGTATCCTCGATTGCCTCGCTTATCGCAATTCCAAGGGTACCTGGATGACCTGGATGCTCCTTGTTTATCTTGCGTCCAAATTCGGTCAGATCAGATGGACTAGGTACAATGGTTGCTCCATAGGTCCGCATGAGAGTTCCGCGATACTGCTTCTGTTCGTAGCTTATTCGGACCATATAGATCATAGCCTCAAGCTCGAAATATGAACAGGCTAGTGCAACTGCACTCCCCCACTGTCCTGCACCTGTCTCGGTAGCCAAGCGTTCTATGCCCTCTTTCTGGGCATAATAAGCCTGAGCAGCTGCAGTATTCAGTTTATGGCTACCAGTTGGAGATACATCTTCACGCTTGTAATAAATCCGACATGGGGTCTTGAGAGCTTTTTCAAGACCTATTGCTCTCTGTAAAGGCGTCGGTCTTCCAGATCTCATGAGGATTTCACGGACCTCCGATGGAATAGTGATTCGTTTCTCCATGGAAACCTCCTGGATTACACACTCTTTAGGAAAGAGTGCCAGCAGAGCATCAGGACTCACTGGTTCTCCAGTTGCAGGATTGATTGGGGGCGGAAGAGGGTTCTTGAGATAAGGCTGGATGTTGAGATATTCTTTAGGAGTATCTTCAATGTCCAACTGGATTCTGGGTTGTTCACGTTTCATGTTTCATTCTCCGAAAGTTGCCGAATCCAAGTGTGGAGTATCCTGTAGGCTCTGATTACGATTAAAATGACGGACCACCTCATCACAAAATCGAGGCACATTGTTCTGATCAGAATGAGCAGTAAATACGTATTGTGTGAGATTTGGCGCATAGACTAAACGGGTCTCATAGGACCCAAATGCCATTGGCCAAGGCACACTCGTATCATTGTTTCCACACTCAGAAACGGTTAGAGTCGTCGTTCAGAAAGGTCTTATAAACATTGTGCATTTATGTTCATTGGTGTACAATAGTGTACATTTATTTTGTCAATCACTGGTCTACATATATACCAAATGTTTTTTGAGTGAAATTCATCGGATTCAGCTTGTTGGTGACCTAATTGAATAACTCTAGAGATGCCCTATTGCATCTATTCTTCGACTCATCACCGCAGGGAGTCCTCGTGGTTCATGAGGGAAAAGTCATCTATACCAATCAAGCCCTGGTGTATTCGGTGGGACGTTCACCTGAGCTGGCAATTGGTCATGAGTTTTCTCAGTTTGTAGAGGTCTTGAGTCCAGAGGATCGAGATAGAGTCGCCACTAGGATTTTTGCGCTCAGTTCAGGAGAAAAAGATTCAGACAAAGAAAGGATTCGATACACTGATGATTCGGGTATGCAGCATGTGCTAGAAGTATCAGCAAATTCAATTGAAGTTGAGAATGAAAACTACATTATGGTATATTGCACTGATGTTTCAGAGGGGGAACGAAGAAAAGAAACTCTCGCCACTGAACGAAGGGCTTACAGTATCATAGCAGAGGCAGCTCTAAGTACTGAAGAAATACCTGAACTTTGCGACCGCATTCTAACAGGGCTTGTTGAAACACTTGGATTTGATATCGGTACAATAAGACTATACAATTCAGAAACCAACAGCATTGATTTGATTGCATCATATGGTATTGAAGAGGGAGGAACAGCCAAGGTTGTGCCGATTGATGATCCTCACTATCTTTCCGCTCGGACTGCTCGGACCAAGTCTCCCCTGTTTACTGAAGACATAGAGAAATCTCCTGAGAGCAAAGAGAGAATGGCTAGAGCACGTGAGCTTGGAATTCATGCCCTAATCTTTTGGCCAATCATTGGTTCTGATGAGAATCTACTTGGTGTCATTAATATCGCTGCAAGAGAGCCTAAACCACTGGAAGAAGACCAGAAGACTGTCTTTGCGACTATTGCAGGTATGTTCTCCACTATCCTTGAGAGGAGAAGAACACAACAAGAGCTTCAGGAGTTTAGGGATCGATTCACAGCTTTTGCGGACAACATGCCAGGCCCAGTGTACATCAAGGATGACAGATCTAAAGTTCTGTTCATCAATCGCTACATGCGCGATGCTGCACCTACGCCCAATCAAGAAGACTGGGAAGGCTTAAGCAACGTGGACCTCTTTATCCAAGAGAGAGCAAGGAAACTCACTCAAGAGGATCAGAAAGTACTTGCAGAGGGCCCAATTGATCGGGTACAAGAAACAACAAGGGATGGCAAGACACGTACATTTCGAACACATAAATTCCCAATCATTCGAGAGGGGAAGTCCCCACTTATTGGTGGATTCTCAATTGACATAACAGACCAGGTCGAGGCGGAGAAACAACGCGAAGAGGCAAGAGCTCGTGCCATTTGGATGTCTGATCTCATGGCACACGACATCAACAATCTACATCAGGGTATCATGTCGAGCCTTGAACTTCTGCTTGAGGATGAAAACTTTCCAGACCGGCTCAAAGGGATTGCACAGAATGCACTTGTTCAGGTGAATCGAAGTGTTTCACTCATCAATAATGTGAAGAAGTTCTCAATGGTGAACCAAGAGGAATTCATACTCGAGAAGACAGATCCAGCAGATGCATTGTTTGCAGCCATTCAGACTGTGAAACATTCTTTTCCCCAGCGTGGCATCAATATCAATACGAATTTGGAGTCGGGGGTCTATTGCATAATGTCAAATACCTTTCTCCAAGATGTCTTCTACAATTTACTCCACAATGCAGTCAAATTCACAGAGTGTGATGAAGTCCGTATTGAAATCAATACTAGCCTTATGGACGAGGGTGAGTTCTTACGCTTCGATTTTGAGGATTGGGGACAGGGAATTGACGATAGACTCAAGGAGAGTCTGCTGATTGGAATTGACGATAGAGTACATAGGGTTTCGGGAGTTGGACTTACACTGGTCAAACAGATTGTTGAAACCTATGGTGGTCAGATGCACGTAGAGAATCGAGTAGAGGGAGACCATACAAAGGGAACTCGGTTTGTTGTTAAGCTTCCTAATGGTTGCTAGTTATTAGGAAATTCAACGAGCCATATCCCAGAATGGTTAATTACTTGATTGTGTAAACATTTCTCTACAGGATGGGTGTGTATTGGAAGACGAAGGCCCCAATTACGTGCTGAAAATGGTTGCACTTGGTGATGGGGCCGTAGGAAAGACAAGCTGTATCATGAGATACACCCAGAATAGCTTCGGAGAGTCGTATAAGGCGACTATCGGGACAAATATTGCCATAAAGATTGTCGAGATTGAACACCGACCGGGGGTGCATTCTACAGCACAAGTTGTGATTTGGGATCTCGCTGGACAACCAACCTATAGAGATCTTCGCTCACGGTATATGGTTGGCGCCTCAATTGCATTCATCGTATATGATGTGACTAGACCTCCCACATTTCTCAATGTCGCAGAATGGTATGACAACTTTGTTGAGGTGTCTCCAGATGCAGTGGTCATACTTGTTGCCAACAAGGTGGATAGAGAAGACCGAATGGTCCCTCTAGAGGCTGGAGAGATGGTCAGTCGATGGAGAAACATAGACTACATCGAAACCTCAGCTAAGACTGGAGAAAATGTTGAGATGATGTTCACTAAGTGTGTTGAAACCGCCATCCAAAAAGAAGAGGTCAGACTTGGCCGGCAATTATAGCCAAGTCTGCATGTTATTGAGAATTTTATGGCATTGGTACCGATGTGAATGCGTAGTCAAGAATGACACTTGGGAAGAGGAATAGTGCTATCACCGCGATTACGCATAGAACAACCGCAACCAATGGGATTACCGGGAGGCTGATGTTGGAGTCATCGGGAGCCTCCATCATATAGGAGTATCTCAGGACTCGGAGGTAATAACCTAGGGAGAAGACCGAATTCAAGAGACCAATCAAGGCAAGCCACCACATTCCAGCAACTACCGCGCTTTGGAAGAGCACAAGTTTTGACCAAAACCCTACAGTTAGTGGCATCCCAGCCAAAGACAGCATTAGGACTGCAAATAGCCCTGCAGCTAGAGGTGCACGTTTACTCAGTCCTGCAAGGTCATCATACGTTATCCTCTTGGCTAGCTTTATTGAGAGTGCCCAGATGAGGATGAATGCTGAGGTCTTCATCAACGCGTGAGTGAATGCGTGAAATAGTGCAGCACCGACACCCAAGGTGTAAGCTTCAAGATTCAGAGCGGGATTCATGGCAGATGCTACACCTATGAAGAGATAGCCCATCATGGCAATACTACTGTAGGCAAGCATTCTCATGATGTCTCTCTGCGCTAATGCCAGGACATTACCAATTATCATGGTAAGAATAGCCACGCCAACAATGAGGAACACCCATTGTGTTTGCGCTATGACAAAACCTACAACAAGGATTCTCATCAAAGCACCAACACCAGTCTTCTTAGAGCCGCCTGCAAGATATGCAGTGACACTGCCATCAGCACTGGCGTATGCATCAGGAACCCACTGCCAGCCAGGGAATATCCCCACCTTGAAGCCAAATGAAACGACAAATAGAACCACTGCTAGAAGAATTGTGTATGCTGCATTTGGAGTAGTTACCGCCATGTCCCAGATGCCTTCTACAGCACTTGCGACAACAGCTAGATCAGTTGAACCTGTGACCCCATAAATCAATGCAATTCCAAATATCAGGAGCATAGTGGCTAGAAGCCCCATGACGAAATACTTGGTTGCACCATCAATAGCCTCGCGACTAGGTCCAAGTGCAACAAGTATGTAGGTGGGCGTTGACATCAGTTCCCAGGCCAAGAATAGACCAACCAAATCTGTAGCCATGACTACCCAGATGGCTCCTGCGAAAGAAATGAGCAGCAAGAAGTTGTATGGACCCTTATCTCCACCATAAAGGGTTGAAGACATCAACACTAGGAAGCCAACAATGAGAATTATGTAGATAAAGAAGTCCGCCATTGGGTCTCTCACGAACAGACCACCGAATGATTCTGTGCCCAATACTGTTGGATTGAACATCACCATCTCAAGCCCAGCAACTATCAGACCGATGAAGCTCAGACCAAGCGGATTGTATCTGAATCCAACAACCAAGGCAAAGATTGCAAATACAATGAGTGTCAATGCTGGAAGGGACATGATCCATCCAGGGGGTATTAGAGTCAGCAGTAGGTCAGTTATAGGGGATAGTACCCCTCGAATTGCATCTGCGATTTGGCCAAGTTGGAGTAGCATCATGGAGCAACACCTCCGATTATGAAAGTGACAACAGCTTGTGTAAAGTCTAAGACAAGATCAGGCCATACGCCCAACAAGATGACTGGGATCATCATCAGAATGGGAGCGATGAGATCACTCCATGGCGCCTCTGAGACCTCTTTCTCCGGATTGGGGTCACTGAACACGATACGGTTCAACATCCAGAGCATGTAGCCCACAGTCAGAAAGATGCCAAAGGTGATAAGAGCGGTCCATAGATAGATCACGACTGAACCGAATATGACCAAAGCCTCAGCAATAAACCCGCTGAATCCGGGAAGACCAAAAGCTGCAAATGACGCCAGAATCAAGATGGCAGAGAGCTTTGGTGCTTTTGTCATAAGACCCTGGATATCAGGAATCTCGCGTGTACCAGCAGAGTACTTGAGCTGTCCAGCCATAATGAACATAATTGAGATGATAGTCCCGTGACTGAACATCATGAATATTGAACCCTGGAGGGCAAGATTTGCCGCATGAATGTAGGGCAGATTTTCTGCAACCAACGGGTCAAGGCCAATACCAAATGCGGCTACTGCGACACCAAGCAAGACCCACGACATATGGTTGATTGAAGTATACGCAACAAGGCTCTTCAAGTCAGTCTGAGCCATTGCTGTGAAGGCTGCATAGATGCACGTGAAGATAGCCAACACTGCAAAGGGAATACTGAGTCGTGCAAAGGCACTGGGTACAAGCCAAAGCCCAAGACGGATGAATGTGTAACCACCCATTTTCAGCAGGATTCCCGCAAGTATGACCGAACCAGGTGTCGGAGCCTTGACATGAGCCCAGGGGAGCCAGTTGTGTAGAGGCCAGACTGGTAGCTTCACACCTGCACCCATGAATACGGCTAGAGCAAACCCAATCTGAACCATAGGTGCCAAAGTTGGTAATGTGTTTCTCAGTCCATCTTCACCAATCATAGCAAATGTGTAGGTGTTTGTTGGAGATGCATCACCTGCAAGAAGGTAGATGACGAAAAATGAAACGAGCATCACAGCCGATCCAAGATGGGTATAGATGAAGAACTTCACAGATGCATGCTCACAGCCTTCCTCTCCCCATCTCCCAATTATGAAGAACATCGGGATAAGAACCAATTCCCAGAATATAAAGAATCCAATCAAATCAAGTGACATGAACACTCCCATGAGTCCAACCTGAAGGAGGAGGAAAAGGGAGTAGTAGAATCCCTCATCTTTGTGGATGTGATTTGAGCTGATTGCTGCTATGAACACAACAAGGTTCGAGAGCAGGATCATTATTGCAGAGAGTCCATCAACTCCTAGGATGAGCTGGAACACTGTTCCTGGAGAACCAATTGGAATTGTCCCCATGACGAAGTATTCCACGAACTGCATTCCAGCATCGACATCTGTAGAGATGATTTCACTCGTGTTCACCCCTAAGACAAGCAGGAGTGATATTCCTAGCTCAATAGCCGTGATGAGCAGTGCAATGATGCGAGCTCCTTTCCCAGCAAAGTATGCAACTAATGCAGCCACAAGGGGGAGGATTAGCATGAAGCCCAATGGTCCGAAGGGTAGCAGGTTCAGGATGTTTATTGCGAAGTCTAATTGCATTTCATATCACCCCCAAGGAAACCAGTGCGAGAAGCAGCAGTATACCAAAACCGAAGATCACGACACTGACATAGTCATTGATTCGTCCCGTCTGGGTCTCTACAAGACCGCTTTCAGAAGCTCTGACACTCTGCGTTGAGATACCCTCAGCAAAACCATCAACCACATGGTCGTCAAACCAGCGTACCTTTGTCGATATTGAAATCGCAGCATCAGCTGATTTGAAGTCGATACCATCGATGATTTTGTCATCTACTCGAACCCGGTATATCGCTGCAAAGTTGAGGAACTTGCCGAGTATCCAGTGATAGCCCTCATTGATGTACCAACGGTGCTTTAGGAAATTGTAGACCTTTCGGCTAACTCCAGTTTCGCCAATGATTGAGTTCGGCTTGTCAGCATTCTTGATGTAGATGATGTAACCTGGAATGCCTCCAACAGCAAGGGCACCAAGTGTGATGAGGAATGGCGGAAGTCCTTCCGGACTGAACTTCACCGCTATCATCTCAGCCATGATCTCACCCCAGGTATGAGTGTCTCCAATGGCAATCTGTTGAATGAATGGGAACACCACAAAGGCGATGATTGTGAATCCAGCCAAGATGTACAACGGAATCATCATCGCTGGACCAGGGTCATGAGGTGTCTGATGATGGTCATCATGATGCTCTTCCTCGGTGTGTTCCTCACTCTCCTCTTCGTGAGAATGGTGTGAGTCATGAGTATCAAATTCTGATGGCCCATAGAATGTTATGCCCATTAGTCTAAGGCTGTAGAAGATTGTGCATGCCGCAGCTAGGACTGAGAAGAAGAATAGAAGCCATCCTAGTGGATTTGTCCAGTGAGCAGCTAGCTCATAGGTGTATTCGATGATGGAGTCCTTTGACCAGAACCCTGAAAATGGTGGGATACCAGCCAGTGCCAGCACTCCAATCCACATCACGATGAGTGTCTTCCGCATATACTTTCCAAGACCTCCCATCTTTGAGATATACTTCGTGTGCACAGCATGTATCACACCACCTGATGCTAGAAATAGGAGTGCCTTGAATGCACCATGGGAAACAACATGTAAGACACCACTTAGATAGGCATGATCGTAGTGAAGGTGATTAGCCTGCATGAGACCGCCAACTCCCAGTGCTAGTATCATGTAGCCAAGCTGTGACAGTGTTGAGAAAGCCAAGATCTGTTTGAGCTCATTGGAAACCATACCCATCGTTGCTGTCATCAGGGCAGTGATTCCTCCGATTATTGCAACGATAATGAAGAAGGTCAAGGCAGCCTCAAATCCAATAGCCTGAGCCGCTGTGAACCCAGGGTCACCAATTCCTATCTCTGCATGAATGCCAGACGCACCGACAATCGTCACCAAGAATCGGGCAGTTATGTAGACTCCAGCTTTCACCATGGTTGCTGCATGAATCAAAGCAGAAACAGATGTTGGGCCTGCCATGGCCTCGGGTAGCCAGACTTGTAAGGGGGCCTGCCCAGACTTACCTATCGCGCCCATGAAGATGAGTAGGAGCGCAGGAATCAGCAAGCCTACATTAGACATGTTTTCCCACCAGTGGTTAGAGGCAGCTGGAACCGCCATGTCAGAGAACATGAATGTCTGAGTGAACACGAATAACAGTAGGATACCACCCAGCATGAAGGCATCACCAATTCTTGTGACGATGAATGCCTTTGTGCCGCAGTAGCTGTTGTAGTTGCCCTCAGTTTCCCACTGGAGCAATGGATTTGTTTGTTCATAGCCAGTCGGGTCTTCCTCAGGTGGGTTCCTTTTGTCGTTCCAGAAGCCAATAAGGCCATAGGAGCAGAAGCCCATTATCTCCCACCCAATAAACCCAATCAGCAGGTTGTTGCTCAGAACAAGTGTGAGCATACCACCCCCAAAGATCAGCATGAGGAAGTGGAAGCGCATGCGGTCTTCATCATGGGCCATGTACTCTGTGCTATAGACATAGATAAGGAAACAAAGTGTGCTGGCAAGAATAGCCATAATGACAGAAAGTGGATCGAGTAGGACACTGAACTCAAGACCAAGCTGAGAAATCCACATCCAGCTAGTGTTCGCGGTCGTTCCGATATCTGGAAGAAGTGACCAACATAGCACCATTGCAATACCCATGAAGAATGCTGGTGTCCAGTCTCTTGCTTTCTCACTAAACCTTCCAACTAGTGGAATTAATAGTGCGCCACCCAGGGGAATGACGAGGATTAGGTAGTAAGGTAGTCCGAATAGCATCTGTGTCACCTCATGGGAGTGGGAGCAGACCGAGCTGGTCCCATGGTACTAGGTTTGTTATCGCCGGGACAATGACATCCAGTGCCAGTCCTGGGAATATTCCAAAAATCACTATGAGAATTCCAAGTATGATCATTGGGATGGTCATAGAATTGGAACTCTCTTTCACGTCTTCCAGCTCAGCTGGGTGAGAGCCGAGGAAGACCTTCCAGAAGAATCGCAGCATATACCCTGCGCTGAGAATTGTACTTGAAACTGCAAATATTGTCAGAACGAGGAAGAGTAGGTTTGAACCTGGCCAGACAGCCCTCTGGAATCCACCAAGGAACATCATCCACTCACTAGCAAAGCCTGAGAGCGGAGGGCTTCCAGCAATGCTCATCATGCCTATTGCAGCAGCAAATGCAGTGATTGGCATCTTGTTCGAGAGACCACCCATTTTCGTGATATCACGAAGCCCTGTCTGATGTATGACTGCACCTGCTGTCATGAACAGCAGGCCTTTGGAGAAGGCATGGTTGATGAGATGGAACATACCTCCCTCGAAGCCCATGGGTGAGTATGTACCAAGGGCAAAGAGAACATAGCCCATCTGTGAAACCGACGAGTATGCCAAGAGTCTCTTGATGTCGATCTGCGCCAAGGCCATGAATCCACCGTAGAACATGGTGATGACACCCAATGTAGCAACAAAGAATGACAGAGCGTAGGCTGCATCCCAGAGTGTGATGCTACCAAACCGCATCAAGGCGTAGGCACCAGTTTCAATCATGGCACCTGAAAGAAGAACTGAGATTGGAGTGGGTGCCTCAGCATGAACAGGTGGGAGCCACCAGTGGATGGGGAACACTGCCATCTTAACCAGGAATCCTGCTCCGAGAAGGATGAATACAACCTTCAGAACAGTGCTAATGTCTATTCCTAATCCAGGTAGCGTTTCACCTAGATCAAGAACACTGACACTGCCCTGCAATGATGCCAAGTCGAAGAAACCTGTGAGTGAGTAGAGGATACCAAAGCCAACCAGGATACAGACCGCACCGGATTGCGTGTAAAGCCAGAATTTCAAAGCTGTCCGTTTTCGAGTCTCAGGCAAGCCCCAGAACAGAATGAGGAAATAGGCTGGGACTAACATTAGTTCCCACGCAATGAAGAATTCGATCAAATTCGTTGCCAGTGTCACCCACTGCATGCCCATCAGGAAGAAGAGCTGGTTGGCGAAGAAGGTAGCTCTGTTTTCGCTGTGTTCTGTATAACCAACAGCATAGACGACCGAGAGAAATCCAAGCACGACAACTGCAAACGTGATTGGAAAGGCAATGCCATCAAGCCTGAGACCAAACTGCTCAAGAAGTCCTGACCATGTGGCAAACTCCGTATACTCTGACAGAGCTCCTGTCGCAACTAGGTAGAAGGGATACACCATTAGGAGGGATGCGACTCCTGAGAATGCAACAGCAACCTTGCCGGCAGTCTTCTCAAAGCTACCCTTGAACACATATATCAAGAGACCTCCAAAGAAGAGGACCGCCAACGAGAGTGCGGCAAAGGGAAGGGATGTGAGCTGCATCTAGCGGAACCTCCTTCCACGCCACTCTAACGGATCGCGATCGAGTGTCCCCATCTTATCTGGTCCAAAGATGAGGTCTTCTCGGTCCCCCTCACTCAAGTCGACGACAGGAGTGTGGAAGAGCGCGTCAAACCTACATGCCTCTACACAGAGACCGCAGAAGATACAGCGAGTATAGTCGAAGTACAAGGCACAGTCCTTCTCGAACTTCTTGTCCTCCTTGTCCATTCTGATTGCAACAACTGGACATGCACGAACACACTGTGCACATGCTGTGCAGTTCTGACGAACATGGATGTGTCTGCCCCGAGTCCGCTCAGGGTAGATTCTGTCTTCGAATGGGAAGAAGTATGTGAAGGGTCTCTTGAAGACCTGTCTGAATGTATGTTTCAGAATCTGGTAGCAATCACCTAGTACACTAAAGAAACCCATCTATTAACCGCCTCCTAAGGGTAGCATTGCTGCCAGTCCTGGAAGATAGACTATCGCTAGCATTGCGAGTATAACATTCAAGAGCGCAAGAGGTAGCAGATATTTCCAGCAGTAGTGGACTATCTGATCCTGCCTTAGTCGTTGGAAGCTTGAGCTCACCAGCACGAAGAAGAAGAAGGTGATGATGAATTTGATAATGAAGTTCACAGCACCTGGAAGGAATGGGAAACCTGTGGGGCCACCCAAGAATAAGGCAACGATGAGGGCAGAGTACAACATCTGCTCAGCAAACTCAGCGAAGTACGTGAGTGTGAAGTAGATGCCAGTGAACTCTGTCCTCCACCCAAAGATGATCTCAGAGTCTGCCACGGGAGCATCGAATGGGAAGATACCAACAGATGCGATAGCGGCAACCAAGAACGTTGCCAGATTGATTGGGAGCAATATAGCAAACCATACCGATTGTTGCGCCTGTGCTATTCCCATCAGGCTCAAAGACCCTGCAAGCAGAGCAGGACCTATTGTTGAAATAATCATTGGTATCTCAGCTGCGAACTGATTGTTTGCAGCCCTGAAACCTCCAATGAGCGAGTACTTAGAACCACTCACCCAGCCAGCTAGCAGTGCGATCACTGGGACAGCTGTGAGAAAGGCAAAGACCAGTACAAGACTCACAGAAAGGTCAGCAATATACCAATACTCAAAGTCCCATGGAATGAAGCAGAATGGGAGAAGAACAATGACTAAGAGGAGTCCTGGGAGGAATCTGAACATCCATCTCTTGGCGTTCTCAGGTATGATGCTCTCCTTGGCAATCAACTTGATAGCATCTGCAAATAGCTGGAGACCTCCATACTTACCCAAGTGTACGGGACCACGTCTGTCCTGGATACGACCCCAGAGTTTCCGTGTGAACCAAACAGCCCATATCAGAGCCATGACTACAAATATCAAGCCAGGGAAGAGCACAGCACGAAATAGGAACATGAAATTCTCAGGTGCAAACACAAGACCCCAAATCCATACGATGATATCCCAGATCCACCAAATGATACCCTTGAGTATTCCCCATATCCAGAGAAGAACATCCTGAAGCCAGACTGGAATCCCAGAAAGCCATGCAAAGAAGTCGAGCTGCAACATGACACCTCCTATCATCGATCCCACCATCCTGGATACGGGTCTAGGCTACCAAATATTACAATGAAGTCCGCGAATTTCGAACCAGGAACTAGGTCCTTCAACGCATAATAGGATGCTATACATGGCCCACGTATCTTTGCTCGGTAAGCAGTCTGAGCTTTGTCTTGAGTCTTCAACCAAAGAGATGTGATACCTCGTGTGCCCTCCACTCGAGCGTATGCTTCTCCTTCTGGAAGACGGTTCGCCTTTGCACGAGCCTTAGGATCGATTATCGGGCCATCCGGAATCTGAGGGATTAGTTGTTTAACAATATGACAGGCAACCTCAGCCTCTTTGAATCGCTGTTCCATCCTGTCGAGCGCATCACTCTGTCCTGGATGCTCAGAATTCTCTGTGATAGGTACTTCCCAGTCAACCATGTCATAGGCAAGATTCGGGTCCGGGTCATCTTTTCGAAGGTCCATTGGGATACCACAGGCCTTGATTGGAGGACCTGACAGTCCCCATTTGAGGCCCTGCTTTGCATCGTATAGACCGATGCCCTCAGTCCTTGCCCTGAAGGTTGGACTCCCCATCTGCATGTCTCTGAATTTCTGTAATCTGTCCTCAAATCGGTCAATCGCTCGATTGAGTTGTTCCATGAACTTGTCAGAAAAGTCGTATTTGACGCCACCAGGAGTTGAGTAAGAAACTGTATGTCGTGAACCTGTCAGCTCCTCAAACACATCGAGCGAGTATTCACGATCTACCCATGGCCAAAGGGCCATAGTGAAGAATCCAAGTTCTGCATTGAACTGACCCCACCAAAACTGGATACTGTGAAGTCTTGACATTTCCATCATGATTGTCCTCATGACCTTCGCACGTTCAGGAACCTCTAGCTCAGCAATCTTTTCGACTGCAGCTACATATGGATACTCAGCGAGGAACGCTTCAAGCATGCACATCCGTTCGAGCACAAGAGACCCCTGTCTGAAGTTTTTGAACTCAAGGACCTTCTCAGCGGAACGGTGGAAATATCCTGCATTGGGATCACACTCAACGATGTAGTCCCCCACGAGTGTTAGTTTAGTAGCCCATCCATGAGCAGAAACATGCTGAGGACCAAACCAGACCTCCATTGCTTCGTCAAGAATATCAGGACTCACTTGTCGTCACCTCCTTCTTTGGGTCGAGGCTTTGGCGGTGTGATGCCGGTTTCATTCAATCTGCTTTGGTCAGTCTGGAATCTCTTTCGTAGTGGATATGCACCTTCTAGCTCATCAGGTAGCAGTAAGAGTCGCGGATCGGGATGATTCTTGAACTCAATTCCAAACATTTCCCGAGCCTCTCGCTCGTGCCATTCGAGTCCAGGAAATATGTCACACACACTCTCAATTTCAGGTTTCTCACCCTCGAGGGATACACGAAGCTGAACTAGCGTGCGGTTCGCGTGTGACCAGAAGATGTAGATGAGTTGGTATTTGTCGTTTTCAAAATCGACTCCAAAGACAGATTCAGGCAATGCGTCAGATAGTTCCTCATCAATTATCGTGACAACATCACGTATCTTGTCTACTGGTACAATAAGTTCGATCTTATTGTCACCAAGGGGACTTGATGTCACTTCAGGGATCTTATTGATTACAGCTCTTCCAATGGTAGACATCTTATGGCCCCTCCATTTCAATTGGTTTTCCCAAGTCTACGGAGTCATATCTACGGTTATACATTAACATCAGGACAAGGGCTAAAGCAGTATGCGCAGCTGCGACTGAGATGATCAGGATAATCAAGCCCTGACCTGTAAATGTAAAGACCGGACTATAGAGTGACATGGCGACAAGAGCAACATTGACCCCATTCCCCATGATTTCTGCCCCTATTAGAATTCGAATGAGGTTCCTCTTCACCATCATACCATAAGCACCCAGACCTATCAGCATAAAGGAGAGAACGAGATACCAAGATAGAGGAACCATTAGCCATCGACCTCCTGTTCTTCCATAGGTGGACCTTCTTCCATCTCGGATTCGGGTTCATCGAGTGTGGGCTCAGCCTCCACACCAAACTCTCCTCGGACTGTGGCAAGTTGCTCAGCCTTGTCCATCTTCAAGAGCGCGACTGCACCCACAAGCGAAGTAATCATAATTAGAGCAATCATCTGAACAAAGATTCCATTGTCAGCCCACAGCCAGATAGCTAGTTCATTCAGGTCATTTGAGATTTCTATGAAAGATTCATTGAATGATTCAGCCCATGGGAAAATGAAGGCGAGCACGCCAGAGAGTACTACAACAAGGGCAGCCATGAGTAGTCCAAAACGGCGTTTCTCAGGCGTAGCGAATTTCTCAAGCGAAGAGTCCTGAGCCCGGGGCAGCAACAAGCTGGCAAAAATGATCAGTGCACTGATTCCTCCTGTGTACACCGCAATCTGCATACCAGCAATGAAAGGAGCCTCGAGGAGAAGGAAGAAGCCTGCAACGAAGGATGCCATAAACCCAAAGAAGAAAGCTGAATAGACGATCTCTTTGTGTTCTAGTGCGAGATATGCCAGAATCAGAACGGCACCCGCAATCAGCAGGAACTCCAATGCCTCAAAGGAGCTGAAATCAACTTCTTGCAACATCCTCAATGACCTCCTGTAGCATGTTGTTGTTGCTCTCTCTCAGCCTTTGCCTTACGGTAGACTTCAAGGGTTTCTTTCCCGTCAAGAGCAGCTTGTGGGAGAACCTTCATGACGAAAGCAATACCCCCCATAATAATGAGAATGAACACAACAACCTGCCAAACGACAGTAAACTTGGTTGCATCAATCCAGAGTATGTTCGATGCGGTTAGAAGCCATAGAAAAGCGCCCATAACATCAACTACAACGAAAAGCACTGTGTAGATGAAGTAGTTGTATGGATACGAGATTCTTGCAGGGCCAATCGGTTCTTCACCGCATTCGTATGTTGAAGTCTTCTCAGAGTTTTGTAAAACATGAGGCCGTAAGACCCAGGATGCAAGGAGCATCACGACAACGAGGACAACAGCCAGTATTGCCCAGATCAGGACGGGGATGAATTCGATAAACAACCTTTCAGTCTGCATCATGTTTTAGACCATCCTCTGATTTTTCTTCAACGAGATTGCCAATGCTAGCACGGAACGGAACACGGCGGCTATTGAAGATACCGACAAAATGAGTCTGCAAGTGGTTTCTGAATTCATGAGCCCACGGGTCCTTCTGTGCTAACCATACTGAACGATGGCAAGAACATAACCGACTGATGGTGTCTGTTAGCTTTTCATAGTACACCATCGTTGTGGTTTATGTCCGAGCATCTGCGTTGAAACTTAGCGCGGTAGTAAAGTACCGTGATAAAAACACTTCGGGTTTTTTCCAGTCACTCAAAGAAGTTAAATAGTGCGGGTTGTCGCACATCTTCTCGTTACAAAATCCCATGATTATAGGTGATTTATTTGGCTCGTGGTGAAGAAGGCACATTTTTCTATTACTTGGCTCTCGTAATTGGAATGGCTCTCTTAGGAGCCTACTTCTGGTATCTCATAACAACACCAATTGTGGTAGTTAGTATACTATTCTATTGGATCCTTATATTCAGTGGGATACTCCTTGCAGCATCTGCCTTTGGATTTGTCTCAGCAAATACACGATCTAGTAGAGTTGCACTCACAATGTTGACTGGGATCTTGGGCGGAGTCCACGGATTTCTCATCTTTTCAATGTACGATATCATCATGGGAATTATTCTGTTTGCATGGATGGCATTTGGACTCCTAGTTGCATTTGCGGCTTTCAATTGGTTGTACGAGTAGTCTACCAGTTCTACACGTTTTCAGCATCTGAAGCTGTTTCACTTGGAGTTACATTATCAGTGGCTTCGGCACCTTCAGTGGTGGGTGGTTGTGCCTCCTCACCCTCAGCAAGAACCTTTTCTTTCGGCTCGGCTTCAGGCTCAGGTTCGGGTTCAGGGCCATAGTGTAGCTTGCTCGTGTCCAGGATGCCAGGTGAGTAGCTCTCCTCTTGATTGTGCATCATCGCAAACCCAGCTGCAGTAAGAATAGAACCCCCAAGACCCCAAAATGAAAGATAGAGGGTGCTTCCTGCTGAGGGAACAGCTAGTACGAATTGATCAACAAACACTACAAAGAAGAAACCAACAGTTACAGACAGGGCCATCATCAAGTTCTTTCCCTTTCCCTTCTCAGGCCTGAAGTATCCAATCAGGAAAAAGACCAACACAATGGACAGTCCTCCGATTAGTGTGAATGACCCTGCAATAACTAGGGAGGCTGTGGGAATCAGAAATCCTAGGTAGACGAAGTTGAAGATGAATGCTGTGAGAATGACAAGCCCTAGAAATAGCATACAGTATGGATCACTATCTTGTCTGATGTACACTATTGCATCATCCCCATAGCGTCTTGGTTCTCGTATTTCCTCTGCCAGTGGGTTGTACCTGCACGTATCTTGTTCTGCAGGATTATGTGTGCTCGAATAAAGTCCGAGGGCTTGGGTGGACAACCTGGGAGATACACATCAACCGGTACAACTTTGTCAGGTGGAGTCATCAAGCTGTACCCTTCCCAGAACAAACCTCCTGAAGCAACACACTGTCCAAATGCTATGACAAACTTGGGCTCAGGCATCTGTTCATAGATACGTCTGAGTCGTGGAGCCATCTTCTTTGTAAGGGAACCCGAGATCCAAAGCACATCGGTCTGCCTTGGACCAAATAGCGGTAGCATTCCAAACCTCTCAAAGTCCCAACGAGGTGCAATTCCTGCAGCACCGTCCACCATGCAACACCCAATACCATACTGCATTGGCCATGGACTATGTGCTCGACCCCATCTTAGTACCCATTTCAGCGGTGGTACATTCTGCAACCACTTCAAGAGAATTGGTGCAATGCGACCAAAGCCATTCCTGAATAGGTCATAGAATATCCATAGGAAGTATTTCCCAATCTTGAGAATGAATGGCAACCAGTAGGCGAATACTTTCCCTGGGTTGGAAATCTCCTTCTTGTCCCATTGAAGTTTCGCAGACCTAATGCGCGCGAGTCTCTGCTTCCCAAAGTACTGCGAGCTATAATTGGCGAACCAGATACCTGTTGAGTGCACATGTCCACCATGTCTTTGAGCGATCTTGAAGATGACAAAGCTCTGAGCCCACGAGAACATGTAGAACATTCTTCTCTCATCCTCGAGGAAGTAGCCCATCATAGTGACTGCACTCTTTGAATTCACATAACCATCGATTCCCGCCTTAGCTGATGCCTGCTCGAATTGGAAGTCATCAAGGATTGCGGCAAGGTTCTCCAGTGGAGCAAAGGCTTGACCAACCACAAGCGTCGGCCCCTTCTTCTTAATCTTCATAGGATAGTAACGTTCATGCCACTCATGCTCAGCAACATCGTCACCATAAACGACTCCGCGATACATCTCAGTGACTTCCTTGACTACCCTGATGCCCTCCTCAATCTCCTCCTCGTCACCCTCATAGACCACCATCAATGAACCGTGATGGGCTGGAATTGGAAATGGTTTCTCACCCTCCCAGATTGCCTTCTTCAGGTCAGTGTACTTTGACTCCTCAAACTTGATTGTGAATGGGAGTGGTCCATCCTCGAGTATCTTCTCAATTGCGAGGACCATCTGGTAGTTCTCTTCAAAGCTTGAAACTATCACCTTCATTGGTGTGAGTGGTTTGATTTTCAAGGTCACCTTTGTGATGATTCCAAGGATTCCCTCCGTGTCGCAGAAGAGATCAAGGTCCTTTGTCTTGACGAGCTTCCCACTTGGAAGCACGACTTCGAGTTTGATGACATTCTTATTGATGTTACCATACTTCAGAGACCCAATGCCATCGCCGCCTTGAGCAACCCAGCCTCCTACGGTGGCAGAAAGACCAGAAGAAGGATAACACCTAGTGTCCAGTCCCTGCCGGTTCAATGAAAACTGTAGGTTTGCCCAGGATATACCAGGTTCAACTGTAACCTCCAGATTCTCAGAATCTACCTCGAGAATCTTGTCCATGCGACGCATATCAACAACGATGCCACCTTTTCTGGGTATAGCACCACCATATCCAGAGGTTCCTGCGGCACGAGGCACTAGAGGTACCTTGTGTTCTCGAGCTACAGCATAGAGTGCTTGAATCTCTTCTGGAGTAGTGGGTTGCACAATGGCGTCCGGTTTGGTGTTCATGAGCCATCCAACCTGCTTTGGAAGGGAACCAACATCCTGACCAAACAAAATCAGTTCATGTTTCTCTGTTATTAGGCGGTCTCCAAAAATCTCCTTAAGTTTCTCTTTTGGTTTTGGCTTTAGGGCCATGAGTCCACTCTCCAGCTCATGAATAGAGCCGCTCACAGTTTGTGGCTTGGAAAGTTGTAAGATAAAAACCTAGCGTGCGACCGGGTATATTCAGTTCATGCTGTAAAATACAAGTTGCAGTTGTATTTCGTAATTCTCTGTTCAACTGGAAAGATTTTAAGGTGTGTTGCAACGCACCTGTTGAGTCATTCACTCGCGGAGACCTGCAAGAATGGAATTTCCAACATTGACTGATTATGACCTCCAAAACTATGCTTTTACTTGCGCTCAATGTAGTTTTTGCCAAGTAGGTCATGGGGCATGTCCTACCTACAAAGTGAAACGTCGTGATAGCTACTCTGGTAAGGGGAAGATGCTCTTGACCAGAGCTCTGATGCAAGGTCGCATCAGGCCTTCGGAAGGACTCGAAGGTCTGAGGGATGCAATCTTTGGATGTACTCTTTGTGGTGGATGTGAAGAAATCTGCCAGGTAGATATCCCCTTTGTGAAGATCTACCAGGTCATGCGCTCGGAATTCAAGAAACGAAACATGTGGCCAGAGCAACTTCAGATGACCAGAGACACAGTTCTGAAGACTTTCAACATTCAAGGACAGGCACAGATGGACAGAATTGAGGGGTGGTCATACTGGACTCCCAATGAGGACGAGCTGCTGGACAAACAAGGAACTCCAGCAAAGACTGCTTTCTTCTTTGGATGCGCATCATCATTCAGAGGGATTTCCATTCAAGCGACTATTGCATCCACACTGATAATGGACAAGATTGGGGAAGAATATACTGTTCTTGGTGACGAGGAATACTGCTGTGGTGCTCCTTTGATTATGTCTGGAGACTTTGAAGGCGCGAGGGTGCTTGCTGAGCACAACATCCAGAAGTACAGAGAGCTTGGTGTCGAACGAATTGTCACCAACTGTCCTGGCTGTTACAAGATGTGGGCTCATGAGTATCATGAGTTCCTTGGCATTGACCATGGGTTTGAGATTGTCTACGGATACCAGCATTTTGCAGACATGCTTGACAGTGGGAAGTTAACAGGATTAGACACACCCCTAG
>Ga0180438_10000690_pt1 | contig 62557 bp, 86 predicted proteins | sample SS_ome_12_FD_132455 | JGI IMG/M metagenome (GOLD analysis project Ga0180438, IMG submission 132455) | Hypersaline lake sediment archaeal communities from the Salton Sea, California, USA - SS_3_D_2 metaG | ecosystem: Environmental > Aquatic > Non-marine Saline and Alkaline > Hypersaline >... | reverse complement strand
GACAACAGCATCCTCGATGATCCCGGAACTACCCTCCATAAGCTCGGGGAAGGCATCGATTATCTCGCTGATACCCTCTTGTCTCTTCAGGCTCTGCTTGATAGCGAAGCGCTTCTTCTCTTCATTGAGGCGTTCCTGGTCAATATGGTCAACACCCTCAACACGCTTAATCTTGAGTAGCTGCTCTGAGAAATCATGCAGGTCTCGAAAAGATACCTGGGCCTGCCCTTCCTCCGCCCTGCGCACGCGCTTTTCTTCCATTCCACGGGCAAACTTCAGGATACTCGCAACACCTTGACCAAGAGCAAGAACGCTTTGCTTCCCCAGTCTACTGAGGGTCAATGGTATCTCATCGAGTTCTTTCTCGACCTGCTCTGTGGGGACGGATTGCTCCAGCTCGGTCTCATCGTCGCGGTCCAGGTAAGCGTTGATGTCTTCGTCGCTGTAGCCCTGTGCACGCGCACCTGCATAGTCGAAGTTTAGGTGCGCACCTATATCTTCGTCAGAGTAGCCAGCCTTCCGTGCTCCCTTGAAATCGAACGCCATTTTTTCACCTATCGAACTTCTTCAGCCCCTCAAGCGGCATTCCGGTCCTACCTGCCCCCTCACCCTTGAAGTCGGCCAGTCTCTGCTCAAGAAGATTGATCCTCTTGGTCAGCGTCAGAACGGCCTGCGTTGGTTGTGTCGGGTCTGCCTGCATCTCCGCCTTCTTCTCGGTGAGATCGTTGATCTCTTTGGTCATCTCATCGATGCGCTTGGCCTTCAGATTCGTATCTCCCTTCTTGATGCGGGCAAGCTCTTTCTGGTGCTTGCGATCCTCTGCAGCAATGTCCCTCTGTGTGCTGGTTTTCTCAAGTAGACCGCGACCCTCTACCATAAGCTCGCGTATCTTCATGAAGTCTTCGACCATTCTCCTGGGGGTAGTGATATTGTCGCCGATCCTGATGTTTCCCTCCGGATCTGCAGTCGGATCCGGTTGCTCAAGAACCGCGCCCCATCCCTTCTTCAGCTCATCCGGAAGATTGCTCTTCTGGAGGATGTTGAAGTAAGTGTCTGCAGTATCAAGACCCTTTTGGTATTCGGCCTCTGCCAGCTTGACATCGGCTGCAGATTGGCGTTGCTGTCCTTCCATACGAAGCCTGGCCATGCCGAGCTTCTCCTGGGCGCGTCGACTCTTTGATTCGGCCGCCTGTGCCCCTATGTCTCTGAACACTCCGCCGAGATGCCTGAGTGCTCCGCTTACTTGATCGGCCATGATAGCCTCCTACCTATGACTCTTCAGTGAAACGCCCCCTGCTCCGCCCGGAGACGATGTTTCTGGTGGCAACATTTGTCCACCCTTACGCTCCTCTTCTGTGAGGACCCTTCCAAAGAACATTCTCTGGAGACCCGCCCTGACACGCTCAACTTCCTCTGGCGACATATCTTCGAGCTTTCGGGCTTTCTTGCCTCCACCGCCAAGGAATCCTGGCATATGCCCTCCCCACCAGTCCTTTGCCTGGCCAACTGAGGTTTGCTCTTCTACCCATCCCCAGGACTCCTCGATGACACCCACTGTGCCACCGATAACTGCGCCAACAGCTGTGCCTATCCCAGGAATGACGGACCCTATCATGGCACCTTGGCCTATTCTGGTTCCTATGCGGCCCGCGTGCTTGGCGCTGGTACCAACCTGCTCTTCGAGCCACTCTCCGCCCTGATCATGTGCGAGCTGAAGACCGGTAACAACAGCTGCTGGCAGTGCAAACTTGCTTGCTACTTGGGCTATCTGGCTACCGACACCAGCACCAGCCTCACCTGCAGCACCGGCCGCAGCTTCTGCGGTGATAGCCTCTGTTGTAGCTGGAGCGGCAAGCTCTGATGCCGACGCAGTAAACGCGGCCTTGGTTGGTGCGCCTCCGACAGCGAGAACTGTTTCACCGGCCGGAAGGGCCGCCTGGGCCTGTGTGGTCAATGCTGCCGTTTGTCCTGCCGTCATGGCAGGAGCGGCCTTTCCGCCTATGAGGCCAAGCTGCTTTGCTGCCATTCCGCCCTGAGCCACAGTACCGACTCCGGATATGAGTTGTGATGTTCTTGCCTGCTTCTGCGCTTCGGCAAACTCCTCTCGCCTCATACGCATGCTCAGTTCGTTGACTCTCCTTTGCTCGTCAAGAGCGGCCTGGCGAAATTCCTCTTCCTGTTCAATAGCCCTACGCGCAGGTAGAGTTCTTGCCTTTGCGGAGATAACGTCTACTGCGCTTCCACGCCTGCGCCGCCTCATACCGGTGACGGCCCCGAATTGATCTGCCATGATACCTCCCGATGACCCCTTTGGCCCCTTTATGACCCCTTTGAGCCGTTTATGAGCCATTTATGAGCCATTTGCGCACTTAATGCTCACTGTATGATACACAGTACGCAGTTCCAGTCTACCTGATACCAAAGATTCCGGCAAGTCCAGCCATGGTCTGCAGACTCGGCTTCAGCTTGTGGTCAAAGTTAAATGACCGATTGCCAACCTGCAGAGCGCGCGGCTTCTGTTGCTGGTTTGCCGTCATACCCTGTGGCATGCGGTAGTTTCCAGGGGCCGTCCCGGCTGGCATGCCGGGCTCTGCTGGCATCGGAGCTGATGGAGATCCTGGCATCCGCATACCGCGCCCGTCAAGACCGGCTGCAGCGGATGCGTTCTTTATGAGCTGTTCGAGGCCAGCGCCCCGTCTTCCTATCATGCTCATGTCACACCTCTGCGTTACAGCCCTTTTAGGGTCTTAATTATCTTCAAGTTGACGGCCTCTATTGCCCGTCCCTGATTTTCGAGTTCTCTGATCTGATCGTCGAGTGCCGCTGCCTGGCGTTCCGCCTCCTTGGCAAGGTGCATTCCGCTGAGACCCTTGAGTCCCACAGAGGCAAGATCTATACCCTGAGCAATCCTTTGCTGTTCACGAGCGTACTCGATCTGCTCGCGCTGCAGGGCTTCTGACTCCTTGCGTGCGCGTATAGTCTCGGCAAGCTCTGCCTTCCTGAAGCGGTGACTCTGCTCCATACGCTTGCCCTCTATGTCGCGCCTGGCCTTTTCCTGGGCTTCGGCAACATCGATATCCGCCGTAGACGTAACTGCGGCTTCTGATGGGTCTCGCAGAAAACGCCTACGACGGGCTCTTTGCATTGATGGAGATGCGTAGTGTTGAGGCATTATAGGTCCTCTCTTTCAATCTGGAACAAGTAGCCCCACCCGAACAGCTTCATATCCGGGCCAGTGCTGTTTGTAGAAGCACTGAATTTGAGCCGATGCGACCAGCCAAGAAGGTTCGTTGCTTGTGTGCTTCTAACTACGCGGTTTGTACCGCTGTCCAGGTCAAGCGCTGTAAGTGCAGTGCCCGATGTGGCCGTATCGGCGTAGTGTGTGATTGACAGATCGTCTCCCGATTCTGTGATATCCGCTGCAGCTATCTTCACCCTCCGGACACGGGTTTGATCCCACATGCTTCCGGATGGGTAGAAGTCTCCAGTCTCGACAGTGACTGTCATAGCCGAACCATCCCAGTCGTTGCCGTTGTCCAACCTCATGAGATAGCCGGTGTCGAGACCTGCGTACGCGTATCCAGCCCCATTGGTGTCGACCACCTGTATACTGGCCTGCGGGTACGTCGCTGGCACCTTTTCATACCATCTTAGCGTCGAAATGTCCAGTGCGAACCACTTGTTCACAGTGGTCTGGCTTGCCCCGGATGGTATCAGAAGATTGTATTCCTTTTGCAATGGATCGTAGAACCCATGTGCAATCTCGATGTTATCGTAATCGATGCAGTCACTTTCGGTCGGGTCGAAATACTTGTCGATACCGCGCACCGGGTGAAGGACACTCCCGTCGAATATGACAGGGCCGCTGTAGTCCATCCATATGGCGACGTTCCTCTTGGCCCCCTCCACCACCTCGAAGCCCACCTCTGCAGTAACCAGTGTCTGAGGTGCGGGGCATCCGATGTTCTTAGATATAGAGTAGATCTGAAACGTAGCCGGGCTATGCCCTGTCAATAGGTACGTCTCGTTGTCCTTTAGCATCAACAGGGCCGTGATAACATTGGATCCATATCTGTTGAAGATCTGTGCACCAGCAGTCAGTGGCTCTCCGCCTCCGAAGTACAGGCTCTGCAGACCTCCCATGCTTGTCAGATCACCATTCCAGACGTCCGGTGCATGGGGAAGGGAGTAATCGCACCTGTTCTCCTGGCCAGCCGCACTGTTGTTGCAGAGAAAGAGCATATCCCCGTACATGACAGGGAACGTGAATCCAGGTATATCGACCGGCGCTGTGACACCATAGACACGATCCACGATCACATCCGTTGCAGCCCCGCCAGGGAAATTCCCGTCCACCTTGAGCCTGTAGACATACCCAGTTTGGCCAAACATCTCCCTTGGCTGTTCCTCGCCCGAGTCCGGGGCCTCCCAGGCCCACACACCGGTTTGGCCCATGGTCTCCCATGCGGTTTCGTTTGATATCGTAGTGTCGTACACCTTGCCACCAGACACCCAGGCGGTTCCGGACCAATACTCCACAGTGGGAAGGCTCGCATTGGTGTTGACCTTGGTTGGCACCATGACGAATTTGATGGCAGCTGCCCGGTCTTCGAACATGACAATGATGTGATCAGACGTCGTCATCTCCCCGATCTCGGCCCCATAGCTATTGGCGCTGTCACTGTCGAAGTTGACTTCAAGGGTGAAGTCCTCATAGTAATCGTCGCTGTCATCCCAAAACTGGAACGTGATTGGCTGCCTATTGATCCCATCCCATATGTCCACGATCGGCTGGAATGGCGCGTTTACTGTAATCTGTGCTATCTCTGCGCTACCGGCGCTCAGTTCACTCAGGTAGGCATAGAGATATAGCCCATCGAAGTACAGGGGCCTTGCGGTACCGACAGTGGTGGGGAACAGCATCTCGCCGTCCTGGGCAAGGGAGATCCCACCGCTGCTGGTTCCGTCGTTTGTCAGTGTGATTGTCTGGAAAGAGGATCCGTTCCACACCTTCACGCTGCTCGTTGACGTCGTATCGTTAGCCGAAGACAGCGTGTACTCAAGTCCCTTGAGCGGCCTTGTGGATAACGTGTACCATATCGTCACGGCATTGGCGCTGTAGTCTTCATACTCTCTTGTGGGAGGGGTGAAGTTGGCCGTCCAGAGAGCCCTTCCCTTAACCACACGGAACTCGTCTATGGTCCCATTCATGTAGGCAGCTGCACCGCCATTTATGATGCCGTCGTTCGTTAGGCCGATGTTGAAGTCGCCGGTGTAGTTACCGACATCATGGTTTTCATTTGGATCGAGGCCCAACTGAACGCCGTCGAGACACAGGGCCCAGTCGTTTGAATCTCCACCCCAACCCCTGATAAGGGCAACGTGATGCCATGTGTCAGCAACAAGACCGGTAGCACCCATATACACTTCAGAAGTTCCGGCGTTCCTCATCGAAAACAGCAGGGTGTTACCACTCCGATACATCTCGATATAGTTGCTGTCGTCGGTCTGGATCTCCCAAACTCCATCGTGGACCCCAAGACCATAACTGACATCGTCTGTATTGTACCAGAAGTCTATGGTGAACTCGCCAGAATCGAAATCCCAATCGTCACTGTCTGACAGGCTCAGGTAGTCTCCGGTCCCATCAAACTCACCAGATGCGGATCCAAACTTCTTGTCTGCCGTTGTCAGTTTGGCATCCCCGTTGGCAGTAACAGAGTGGACTGTGGCCCCGGTGTCTGTGAACGTAGTGCTCCCATGCGTCCCGTTCATGTGGAGGAGGAGCTTTGTGGTGGCATCCGCGCCTCCGCCAACGGTCATGACGTTCCCGGACGTGGTTAGGCTGTTGTTCATACCGTCAGTATAATCAAGCACATTCTTCCTGGGGATGACCACTTCTGCAGCCATGGTGTACGCGCCAGCACCCCCGGCTGCCAGCGTCTCAGATACAGTAAGGACTGTTGACGTGACGTTCTCGATCGTAATGTCCTTGATGTTGTCCGCGTCAGTGGCATCTGTGATCGTTGCATGATGTCCAGGCTTGAAACCGATGGTTGTCCAGTCTACGTTTCCGCCAGTCGTAATGGTACCAGGAGGACCCGCAGTGAATGTCAGATCGTTCGCCTGGGATGCAGCAACATTGACCTTCTCCACAACAAAGACACCAGCATTCCGCGCTTCGTCGCCGCCCCATATCATGGATTCCACACCGTTGGCGTATGCGATGTTTCCATCCGGGGCAGGGGAGAACCTGCCAAGACCAGCGCCGGTACCATCTATGTGGAGGGGCTTCTCGTAACAGCTGAAGTTGTCAATCAGTATGGCGGCATTCGAGGCAACGTCAGTGGTTATCCTCATCCTTTCGTTGGCACCAGAAGATGTCCACTCGTACGTTTTGGTGGTCCAGGATGCGTATGCGGTGCTGTCCATAGAGGTCTCAAGAGTTGCGATGGTGGCAGAGTCTGCGCTGTCTCGGATATCTATCGTCCAGCTTCCAGCCGTTACCTGAACATCGAAGTGGCAGTTGTATATCGTGTTGGTGGTTGTGGTCAGAGTTGTTGCGTCTGACATCGCGCCTTCGTCGACAGCGTCAGTGGTATCGGTAATCTCGAAGTGGTAGGATCCGGCCGATGGGTCGGAAGTTGTGCTTGTGACCTGCCCACCGGTAGGGTCGGCACTCCACCCATTAGCAGATCCAGTCTCATTCCCCTGTGGATCGCTTATGGCGTTGGATATGATGTGGAGCTCTTTCTCGACAAAGTCTCCCTGATCTGGTATTGCGGTCTTGTTCCGCATGACATGGGAGACGGTCTCTCCTGTGTTCTCGGCCTGCACCACAACGTATGACGTGTCCGGAAACGAGCTGAGAAGCTGAATGCCGGATCGGATCTTGAGCTGCTTTGATAGCTGCGTCGTGTTTATCTTTGAGTACCCCCTGATACCCTCCAGGCCTGCAGGGCCCTCCCGGTACCGAAGATTCTGAAGCGTCTTGTAATTCTTCCCGCCGATCGTACTCGGGTCCGCGTCTGGCAACCACGCGCCGTCGAATATGAATTCTCCCCGCTGATTCTGTATGTCGCCAGCCGTCTGCATGTTCGGTGTCTGCACCGGCTGAAACGGTTTCGGCTCATCCATTTGATCGTCCGGAACCGTTGGCAATTCAACACCCGGCAATTCCGGAACGCGCCTTGTACCGCTTGCCGGACGCTGGTCATCCTGCGGTGCAATACCAGGAACTTCTGGTGTAATCACCGGCTTGAACGGCTTTGGCATATCCAGCTCATCGTCGGCGACCATCGGAAGATCCCGCTTTGGCAGGGTCGGAGCAACAGTTGCTCCCATTGCCGGTTTCGCGTCATCGGCAACCTGCGGGAAATCCATGGTCGGATTCCTGCCGCCAATGGTGGTCTCAACCTTGTGCTCGCCTATGTCTTCCTGTGCTATCGTTGGATACGGGCAAACCAGCGCCAGAAGGAATATAAGGGCTGCAATCTTTCTCATGGCTGCACACTCTCTTTCGGCATTTTGGGAGTCTGGTGGTAGTCGAATCTAAACCGATCCAGCTCCTCGTAATACTCCTTGATGTACTGGTCGGCCTTACTGTACTGTCCCAGCTTGTACCATGCGCGGTGCAACACATAGAGGGTCAGGGCCCTGTCGTACATCTCTGGGATACTCACCGCCTCGCTGAGAGCCACCGCACTTGGTCTATGGAGGTAGTAGACGGTAGCGGTCTCATCATCGGTGTCTGTCCTCGGGAATATGCCGATCTTGGAGCCGCTCAGGTAGTAATAGGTAGGTTCTGAGTCATCCACAACCTGCCCGAGTGCGCTGGGTATCGATTTGATCAGCCCCTTCTCGGTACTGTTCGAATCGACGTATCGCACATCGATAACACCTATATAGTTCTGCTCAAGCGAGTACTCTGTTGTCCCCGTATACAGAGGAATTGTCTCCTGGCAAATCACCGGCTGAGCTCTGGCATAGATGTCAACGACACCATAGTTCACCCAATTCAACAGCTCAGCATCTGACCAATATAAAGGAACGGGCTCCTCAAGAGAATATCTGGCATAGTCGACAAACGACTGTGCGGTTGTCGATGACGTCTGCGGGACCGTGCAGCTGTAGTCATGTGCGGGCGTGCCGAGCGTGATCTCAAGTTCTGCAGCCTCAGACCCTGGGCCGCCTGGGCAGCCGGGGTTTAAGCAATCGTATGCAGAAATGTAGTTCAGGTTCTCGCTCGTACCGGTCTCGCCGTATTCGCACTGGTCCTTGTTCGGGTAGAACGCAGGATCGTAGTAGTCAGGATCCTCCAGGAGGATCATTATGTTGTTGCCGGACGACCAATCCTCCCTGTCTACTATCTCCTGGATAACCTTGTGGATGCTCGGAGAACTGTACACCGTCTTGGACGACCATTCCGTGACGGTCCACTCCACCTTCTCCGTGGTCCTGGCAGCACCCTGGAAATCAGAGCAGTAGGTATATGCAGACGCACTTCCGGTATCTTCCGCATAGATCCACGACGTTGCCGCAGATCCAGCGCTATAGGCCGTCAACTTGAGATATGCCGTCTGAATACTAGCGCCCTGAGCGATTGCGACGTTCTTGAACAGGAAGTTGCTATTCGCCCAATAGTCCTTAGACTCCTCGTTTCCCTTGCCCATCAGGACAGTCCAGTTCGTTGTCCAATAATGGGCCTGCCCAATCGTCGGCTTGTTCACACCGTCATCTGTTCCGCTACTGACAGTGTATGAAAGAGTTTGACCGTAGACCGGGCAGGCAAGGCACACCACAAGTAGGGTACCAAGTATGGCACTAAGAAGTGACCTTAGCATGTCGCACCGCCTTTCCAGGCTATTTCACGCTCTCTTTGGGTTGCTTGATCTGCTCGTTGTAGTCGAGGCGGAACCGGTCAAGCTGCTCATAATACTCTGCCATGAGGCGATTGCCCTTGGCCAGCTGGCCGTCCTTATACCACGCTCGCGCCACAACATACAGGGTCAGAGCATGATCGTAGTGCGCTGGAACCAGGACGTTCTGTGCGGATGTGATATCTGTTGGTCTCGTGACATAGTACGCCCTGACAGTCTCTGGAGTGGTCCCGTCGATGGCCGCAAGGCTCGGGAATATGCCGAGCTTGTTCCCGGCAGAGTACCAATAGGAAGGCTCGCCGACAGCGCTCTCGTGGCCGACACTTGACGGATTGCTCTTAATGAGACCCTTCAAGGTGTCACTCGCGTCAGAATACACAACGTCAGTAATTGCAAGGTAGTTGTCGCTTAGCGTGTATTCGATCGTGTCTGCAGCAAGACTCACACTCTCCCAGCTCTCCAGGCACTTAGTCCTGGTAACGATATCGAGCGTCCCCTGGTTGAGCCACACAAGAAGCTCTGCGTCACTCCAGAAAACAGCCGACGGTTCGTTCAGGTAATACCTGGCGTTCGTAAGAATCGTGCTGGCCGTTGTGCTGGACGTCTGTTGAGATCCGGCATACACCAGACCGGCAACAAAAAAGATGGCAAGAGCTGCGTATAGAATAGTTTTGCGCATTGTTCACCTCCTATGCGGCTATGTCTCTGGAGACCCTGGCCGCATATCCTTTCTTCTTGTACTTGGCCGCCTTCATCCATGCGCTTTTATACAAAGCGTCATGATACTCGGCCAAGGCAACGTCGTGGTACTGTTCATCCGTGTACCTGGCAAGCCTGGCGATTGCCCCATCTCTCAGCGCGTCGAAATGGTCATGATAGAGCCAATCCTCAAAGGTGACAGCCGCAAGCGTTGCCGGTTCTGTCCGTCCAGGATCAACACGGTTTGGGGCCATGTTTGCCCAGACGATCAGGCCGTCCACGGAAAGCACAGCGGATGCATCGCCGGATCCCTCGTCAACCAGACTTTCTGTTGTCGTTATGACGTTGTCCGCCACGGAGGCAATGCTGTACACGCGATCATTGCTTGTGCTGCCGGTGATTACAAGAATCTGTCCGGCCTCGAAACCCTCATCCTCAAAGTCTGTCAGGGCTGCGGACGTGATTGTTTTCGCAGAGGCGCTGTAGGTTAGGTCAGTGCAGCTCGCGTACGCATCGCTGTCGGCAGTAGGCTCTGGCACAAGGTATATCTTGCGCTGTTCGTCGCCTTCATGCTTGACATAGTATCGCGTAGCATCTGTGGCCTGAGACCTCCGCCACTGGGCCCCGACATCGTATATGTCCGGATCGTAGACGTTCCCCTCCTTTTCGAAGGCATCCAGGTTGCTCTCCGACGTAGGGAAGATCTTCCTGGTTCCAATGGAGGCGTGATCGATAGATATTATGCGCCCGTTCGAGCTCGACAGGGCGTACCCGTCAATATAAGCCTTGACCTCGATTGCGTCCAGCTTCTCTTCCCAGAGGAGCGTGCGCTCGCAAAAGTCGATGGCTGTTTTCAGAACCTCCCTGTCTGCCAAGGCGTTCGTGACACGGCCCTTCGAGAGCGCTTGTACAGCCTCCCTCCAAAGAGTAATGGCTTGAGCCATATGGCCCCCCTATGTTTCCAGGTCGAAAGCGTCCTCGGCCTCGCCAAGGTCCATATCCACAATAGAGCGCTCGGATGCATTGGAATCGAGCATGTCATCATCGTCTACAGGAGGCGCATCAAAGCCGAATCTCCTCACATGCTCCTTCACCTTTTTGGTCCCCTCCTGGCGCTGCTTAAGGAATTGCTCCCTGGTGCCGGTACCGATCAGGTCGTACGGGTATGTCTTTATCTTGCCCGCCAGCTTTCTCGGCTGATTAGGAAGCTGTATGAACTTGGTCCACGTTCCGTGGTCTGCGACCTCAAGGAACGATGACGGTATAATCACGACCTGCTCGCGCTGGATATTCAGCGTTTCTCCATTCACAGACAGAACAACATCGTCTGGGTCTTCAGAGTTGCTCTTGGCGTGAAATCGCACCTTGATGTATTGGATCTCATGGATCTTTTCGAACAACCGTTCCGCCTCCAGAGCAGTCATATACTCCTTACCCTCTGGAGGCGGGTCAAGTTGATCAGGGAACACATTGCGCTCAGGATAAACACGATTCGTGAGCTTCAGCTTCTTTCGTGCAGCTTTCGCTCGTTTGGGAAAATGGAGTTCCGCGCCCTCACAAGCATCGAAATGCTTCTGTGCGGCAATCAGTTCATCCAAAGTCATAGGCCGTCTACTCAGCTCTGCAGATTGTTCCATGGTTTTGCTAACCTCCCTGGCCCTTAGGGGCTCTTAGTTGTTATACTTGCCAGCCTCGAATGCGATCAAGGCATTGTTGACGTTGAGCGTCGTGTTGCTCAACAGGAAGCCGTGCCGGGTTGTCTCACCGGCGACCATCGGCTTGTAGTCATACATGCCGTGAATCGCATAAACCGATCCGGAGCTGACCGAATGGCTCAGTGTGACCTCGTCAGCGGACTCTCCCTGGCCAGCGGTAAGCGCTGTGATGGTATATGTCTGGCCGTCTATATTGATAGAAGAACCTTCCCCAATATAGGTACCCGTGACATCACCGTTGAAATGCCCTGTGTTGCTGGCTGCGGTGTCCAGGGTCCAGGTGTCGATGTCGACAGTCGCGGCATCGCCGACCACACCGGTCTCGGTGTTATTGACCCTACGATAGTCAAACAGGTCTGGCTTCAGGTACACGCCTTCGCCGTAGGTTGTGGTACCGACATCGGACGAACCGAGAATGGTCCCACCGAAATACTGGCGAATACCGTTTCCGAGCGTAAGCGCCGTGACAGTGGAGCTCGCGCCTACGATCTGATTACCTTCAACCACCTCGGAGGCACGCTGCAAGAGCTTGCTCCACTCACCCTTGATAATCTGGGTACCCTCAAGGTTCCAAACTGTCACGTAATCGGGAAGAAACCCGATGCACAGATAAACGTCTGCGCCCGTTCCGTTGAAAACTCCGCCGATCCTCATAACACTCTCCTTTCTGGATGTTATGTCCCCGCCCTAATCCAAGCGGGCCGTTATGATTGGAGGTAGCGCACAATGACACTACCCCCGGTTAATGGTTAGCTCGGGTTGCCGGTCGCGGCACACTCCAGTCTTGCAAACCAGTTCTGATTTAGAATGGCGCAAGTCTGGTAGGTCTTCCAGCTGACGAAACCGATCTGCCCAAGAGGGTCGCTTTTGGATGGCTTGCCGGGGTTCATAACCATCGGCTGCACCGCCTGATAGCCCTGCAGGGGGACGATTCCGTACGCATCCCGTGCGGTGAAAAGCATCGGGTATACGTCGCAAGAGGCCGAAGAACTCACTGCGACTCCGCCTGACAGGTACGTGGTACCGGAAGCGCCTGCAGACAACCAGGGTTCAAACATAGCTGTCAGGATAATCCTGAACTGCTCCACCTTCCCGATTTCGCCCGGTAGCATCTTCGTACTATCGGAGTACTGCTCGGCGGGGATGAAGCCGGAAACGCCACGGATATCGCTATCCAGGTCGGTATGACCCATGGCGAAGTAAGCAGAGGCGACAGGCTCAGTGCTCACCTTGGCCGATGCACGTATGATCTCGCTGATCTCGCGGGCCTTATTTCTCTTGAAGGCACGATAGATTCTGCGGAAATCACCACGCACGGGTGGGGAATTGACGGTGGCCCTGGAAGAGACTGCATTGGCGTAGTACACGTTGGTACCGGCCTTGAGGACGTTGATACGCAGCTCTTCGACAGTCTCGGCAGCCTGCTCGCCGATGACCTTGAGGGCTTCGTTGAGTACGGGATCTTCGTGGGTGTCGGCTACCACATCGGTGATAATGACAACATCGCCGTACTGCTCCAGTGTGGCTGTAACGTCTGTGAACGTCAGCTTGGAGCCGGTTGGGGGGATACCCTCAGAGAGAGGGGCCGAAGCTCTGGCAAGGGAGTTGTACCTTCGCCATTTGACGGTCTTGGTGGAATTCTTTCGTTGCGGATCCTTCTGACCAAATCTCTCAACGGTCATAAGATGCTGACCGCGTTCCAGGAGACGCGCCTCTGCACGCCCGCCGGTTCGGGGACTGATATCCCCATAGGTCGTGGTGTTTGCTGGTAGAGCCATAGGAAACTCTCCTTTCCTTGCTAATACGTTGCGGTTGGAGAGTCTCTATGGACTTCTGGGCGTTCGTAACAACGAGAACTGACTAAATCGACATGGTTCTATATAGCTTACCACATCCGGTGCATTTTGTCTCTATCGACCCCCCGCGACCCAGTTCGCCCACGAATCGGAGTGAGTTGCAGGGCTTGTAATCGACATCTGACGTCTTGCACCGTCTGCAGAAAAAGCCTTTGTCTCCTTGTTTCTTGAGGCGCAATCCACAGTGGGCACAAATCTCGACAAGGTTCGTGCACCGGTGCTCTTTGGTCCGGTCGACCTCTATTGTGCTACTTGGCTTCAGCGTCGAATCCAGCTTGGGCTTCGTCGACATCATCGTCCCCTCCGCCCTTGCTGCTATCCAGGGCTGCATTGCGTCTCATGGTTGACTTGTGACGATCTCGCGTCTTCTTGGCCCTCTTCTTCTGCTCTTCGTCATGCTCCTTGGCGGCCGCATCGGCGAGATCCTTCTTGTATTTGTCGATCAGAAGGATAGCGTCATCAGGGTTGGAAGAATCGCCAAGACTCTGAATTTGCTTGTCTTGCTTATCGTACCACCCCCAGAACTCCTTGTGCGCTTCGGTGTTTTCATCCTGGTAGGCGAAGTACTCATTGTGCTTCCTGGCAACAACAAGATCGAATGCCATATTGGCCTGGATCTGCCTCAACTCGGCGAGCTGCTCCTCGACCTCTTTGTTGTCGCTCGGCTTGATTCCGCCGACAGCGCGCTTGGCAATGAATGCTGCCAGGGTCATCATGGTACGGAAATCGTCCGGGAAGGAATTGTACTGATCCTTCAGATCCACGACGGTCCCGTCATCCAGGGTTATGGTGGGAAGGTTGTTTAGGTCGATGAGGCTCAGGGCTTCTGCGGCCAGATCCTTACCAAGGATAACCTGGTCGGGTTCCTTTGCCGGTGGCTTTTCGTCCGGTTTTTCATCCGGTTCCTGCTTCTCGGTCGGAGTCTCTTTGGTGTCACTTTCTTTTTCCGAATCGTCACCAAAGCGCTCCTTCAGCCTATCCTCGACGCTCTTCTCTTCGGATTCGTCCTTCTCCTCGGACTCCTCCTTTTCCTCACCAGCCTCTTCCTCTTCGTCTTTCCCAGACGCCTCTTCCCCTTCGCCGGTGTCTGCATCTTCGCCATCCTCGCTGTCGTCGGTGTCTTCCTCGGCGTTCGGGTCCTTATCACCCTCGCGTTTCAGGATCCCTTCGTCGGTCTCATCGACGGTCTCTGCTGTCTCTTCATCGAATGCCGACAGGGCCTCAAGGTCAAGCTCGTCTCCAGTGGGCTCATCTGCGTCTGCAGCGGCCTCTTCATTCTCGATCACGCCTTCATCTTTTGGATCAGCCATTATGTATGGTCCTTTCGCACCTGTCTTAATTCATGCTCCAGTATCGCCAGCCAGCATATGGCGATGGCCGCCGTGGGAGCTATGTGAAACGGGAAATTCACCAGTGAATTCGCCGCCACGATGACAAGGGCCATGACGGGCAGGTGCAAGCGCTTATCGCGCTTTATCCGCCTGGCAATGTCTATGAAGTAACCCGCCATAATCCCGCCAAACGCGACACCCATCTCGAACAGCCCCTGCAGGAACTCGTTGTGGGCCGATGAGAAGTAGTGCGGGAGCATGCCGGGCTTCTGGAAGACGATCTTCCAATGGCCTATACCAAACCCCATAATCGGGCGCTGAAGGTAGGCCTTAAAGCCTGCAATATAAACCTCTATGCGGGATGCGCTTCCGGGCTGATCGTATGGCGGATCTACGAGCCACCACACAACGAACGCGGAGATGGCAATCAGCACATACGACGCAAAGCCGGTCATCCACGCGTACGCGCATATCCCAAGGATCACGGCCATTACTCCACCGGAGCTCTTGGCGGCAATGAAACCAAAAGCCACAACTGGCAACATGTATACCCAACGCTTCCGGAGAAACGCCGGGAAACAGAATGCCAGTAGTGCTGATGTTTCATTTATATTCGTCATAAGTCCGGTCGGGATGTCGTGGCCTCCTTCGATTGGCATAAAGATCGGATCCATGTTCGCTACCTGGAGGGCCTGAATCACAATGTTCCCGAGCGCTACGACGCACATCATATCCATGAACACTTGTGATGTGTTGCTGTACTCCAGGGCTACGATGGCTCCATACAGAATGCACCCATAGAGGATGCAGTGCATGGCAATATAACTGCTCTGTCCGTAGAACGGGTAGTACTGGCTCACCAGGGCCATGGCAAGGAACATGGCAACGTACTTGTTCGCCAGGCTCCACAGAAGGATGCAGAGGGTCACGACGACCGCGCTTTCGAATAGCACGATCATCGAGACCCTCAGCTCCCCTGTCCGTACCGGAAACCGGTACAGGCACGCCAACAGCAAAAGGCATGCAATCGCCGCCCCTATAAAGTGTCGTGGTTGAGATTTCGCCTTGAACCGGATCGTCTGTGTAATGGCGTACCAGTTATAGCGAAACCGCTGTATAAAGCGCCTGAACTCCCTTGATTTCAAGACTGCCATCCCCTGTTGTGGTATTGAACAGCTCCAATGTAATCCAGTATCCTGCGGTGCACTGTGCAAGACCCGTGGAGTCTACGGTCAATGTGACCACCTCGTTCGTGGCTGCGCTGTCCGCGAGAGCAACTGCGGTCTGGTCGACCTTGGCAGCATCGAATACTGCGGCATCACTATTCGACCAGATAGCAAAATCGATCTCGCTATTTGTGGTGTCACTGGACTCGGATGCGAGCACCCTGAAAGACAGGGCAGTGCTATAGTCATCCGGTAGCCTGAACGTCCACTGGACTGGGGTAACCTCGTCGTCGGCAAACACGATCGCCGGTATACCGTCGATCTCAGCAATACCTGGGGCCGTGGTTCCATCAGCGCCTATGATGCCGGTGCCGTCAATGTAACCATTCACGATGTTCAGATCGATGGTCCTGCTGTTAGCCAGGGTGACGGTCGCGCTGGCCAGGTCAAGGGTGCCGTCCATGTTCAGTGTAGCTCCGGACTGCAGGTCCAGGGTCGATCCCGAGATGAACTCGATCTCGGAGTTTGCGTCCATTCGCCAGAACGCGTTGATGAGGTGGGTCCCTCTGTTAAAAACGCCAGCCGCGTGTGGGGATGCGACAAACAGCACTGTAGCGATCATAAGTGCGGCGATGCACGTCAGAACACCAGCTCGTTTCCTAATGAAATCAAACATTTTCAGTGTCTCCTTTCTCTTGTACACGTTGTGCCTCTCGTGGGAGGTCGAGAATCCAATTACACATATATACCATACCGAGCAAAAAACGTATATCTTCCTTGATGTCATCGCTCAATTTCGGGTTCCTTTCCGTCTTAGCTCTGACCTCATCACGCTTATGCTCGACTGCGCTGAATATGGCTCTACCGGCTGCCGTCTGTTGGGAACCGGCTATCCTGACTATATCCCTCCCGTCTGGGGTATACTTCGCCAGCTTCATACCAGCTCCGGGCCCTCTACCAGGCGTCCATGGTCGTAATACCTTGCGCGCTTCTTCGGCTTGACATAGGCCAGTGGGCCCCCGTCCATCTTGACCTGCTCCCCTCCGGACTTTGTTATCCTCCAGAATATCTGACCGGCCTGGCCAAGAGGGTCGTGTGGGCTCGGCCGACCTGGGTTCACAATCCTGTATTCGACGTTCTGGATGATCTGTTCTATTTCATCACGGATCATCTCCCTGCACGAAAGGAAAACGTGATCGCTTGCAGGGTCCCTCTCGTCTATGTCACGAGCAAACCGAATACATCCCTGATACTCGTGAATGCCAACATGAAGCGCTGGTTCAGGGCACTCACCCTCAGCCAGTGGCTTGATGCGCTCAAGTAGCCTAGCTGCGGTTCTCGGGGAGATGTCACCATACTGTGTGCGGAACATATCGAACGTCCTTCTGTTCTCACGCGACAATGCCCTTGCCTCTACTCCCTGCTGGAGCCAGTCGTTTTTCTCGTGGCTTTCTGCGAAGCTCATGCCGCCCTCCGGTTTTTCATGCTGGCCATGATGATATCGTCTCTCGACTTCCTCTCTTGCTTGTCCAGCTCTCTCTGGTGATCGGCTTGCTTGGCCTCCTCTTCCATCCTTGCCTGCTCGGCGGCCAACTCCTTTACCTTGTTCTCTTGCTCTGCAGCTGCAGCTGCCTCTTGCTCTGCAGCTTCCTGCTTCTCCTGGGCACTCTTGAGATGCAGGTCCGGGCTCAGGTCCATCGCCTTGACAATCTCCTCAAGGGTCTCTCTCAGCTTACCCTCTGCAGCGAGACGATCATCGGAGAGAACCAGGGTGATGTACTGCATCAACTTCTGGAGCCTCATCATCGTGTTCTGGAAGCTGCTGAAGCCGGTCGCCTTGGCCACGAAGTTGCCCTCGGGGCCCTGACGCATGAGCATATTGTACCTCTGGAAGGCGTTACCCATAGGCTCGATGATGCCCTCATCGATATTCTTGATCACGCCACCCAGGTATTTGCCTGCGTTGATCTGCAACTGATTCGATTGAAATGCGGTTTCCGGCTTACCTTGTGTACTCACCTCGCCCTGCAGGATCTTGGGAAGCTGGCTCACTTCATCTGCAAACCGCTCAAACAGATTGATGACCTCTAGGTAGATCTGGCCGACAGGCTCTACAATGACCTGCTGCCACGCGTCAGACACACTCTCGATTTCGTCTGTGGTGTCCAGGACATACCCAGGCCGGAAGGTGCGATCGTCGTTCTTGAAGGCCCCCTCCTTCATGATGCCCATGACGTCACCGGCCAGGCGGATGTTATCCTCGAATCCTCGGACAGCTCCGTTCATGACCATCTGGGTATCCTCAAGGTTGTCGGCTACGCCGTTGCCCTCGTTGTGATCGAGCTTCTCTTCCCACACTGCGCGATAGAATGGGCGCTCATCCTCGTCTATCTCATCAAACCGGGTGATCTCGTCACCGGACAGGACCAACATGATTTCGATCTCGTTGCCGTTGTGCTCATAGTCGTTCTGCGTCAGAAGCTCCTCTTTGCCGTCTGCCCAGGCGTTTACAAGGTCAGCCGGTGCGCGTCCCCAGAACTCAAGCTCCATTAGGCCCCTGCGCTTCTTGGCGATGTCCCTGTCCGCCGGTTTCATGCTGCCGGTGTCACCCTCGGACCGTGGGGCACCAGGAATAGGGACCTTCTTGATGGCCTTCTCCAGACTCTCGTTGATCCAGAGTGGTTCGTCCATGCGCCGATATAGGTCGTACCTTGACACGAAGTCTCGATCGATGATCCCAATACCCGCCTGCAGATCGTTTGTCTCAAGGTCCCGGAAGATATCCCACACGTTCCGGTATATCCACGTTGGTGTCTCAATAACCTCTTTGTCGGGCTCGTATCTGAGATAGTCTTGTGCGTCTGGTGTGCCTGCAGGGGCCAAATTCACCTGCTTGTACCCGTGGCGTGTAACGTCGGCGATGCCCCACTTGGCATAGGTCTCGCCATAGATGGCGGCCGCCAGGACGTTCCACATAAGCTGCTTATCTGCGTTCGTATCTGCGAGTTGCTGGTGCATGAGCTTCTCAGCATCATCCATGGCATCCTCGATACTCTCACGCATATCCGGGTCCATATCCTCCAGGCGCACCTTCTCCATCGGGCTGAGCTGCAGCTTGAGCGGGATCCTACCTCCTTGCAACAGCATGTCCATGATGATTGATACCGCGCTCACAACCTTGATCCGGGTGATCTGGATGAAGGTCTTTGACCGCCACCCTTGGGCCTCTTTGTGCTTCCAGAAGCCTCGGCTTACAGCGTTGAACGCGTCGATGTTCCTTTGCCACTTTGGTTCGCGGGTTCGCTTCCGCTCTTGCGACCAATCAGCATAGAGAACGTCCTTGATATAGTTCGCCAGTCCTACAGATTCCTGTGGCATATCAGTCCCCTACATATGGCCTCCAGGGGCTCTCCTTTGCTCTGCCGATTAGTTGCTGCGCTTCGACTTCTTGGCCGGTTCCTTGCTCTTCATGGCGCTCAGCTCAGCCTCATTACGGTTCAGGCGAGTCGCAATTTCCGTAATCTGGCCAGACAGGTTGCCGACACTTTCGCTCAGCTTCGCCAGCTCAGCCCTCAAATCCGCAATGTCATTATCCATCCTGGGGATGGTCTGCTCTACTGCTGGCATGGCCATCTCTTCGATGAACCGCTTCCTTTCGATTTCACTGGACATGATTGCCTCCTTGTCAGATCCGCAAACAAAGCCGCACGGCTTATTTTTGCCGATCTATTTGGATTCCGCCTTGAATGCCTCCTCGGCACTGTTTGCATCCTCGATGCCGATGTCGGTGATCTGGATCTCGACATGCTCTCGCTTCTTCGATCCTTCTCGCATGATTGTCGAAACCTGTATCACCTTCCCCTTGGCACGAATGACAATCTCTTCTCCGCCCTCCATGCCTTGCAGGGTCCCAATTTTATCTATCTCATCCTCATGAAAGTCGAGCCTTGTTCCCCATGGGTACCGGTCCTGCTCTGTCTCGACCTGCATCGCCTCTTCCTTCAGCTCCTTCTTGGTGCGCTTCGGGCGCTTCAGATTTACCATTGCCATGTCACTTACCTTTCCCTTTGACAAACTGATAGACCGCGTTCGGGCCTCCCAGGATGAGGGCAACCGTCGGTGTAAGCTCTACGTTCATGAGCAACAGGACAACTGCCATAGTGATCGTATAGAAGTTGAGCAGCTGCCTGCCCATCTTGTGAAGGCCGTCTATCCAGGGAACTGTCTTCGTATTCAGCTCCGCAAGATGGAGGACCTGGTCTGCCTCGGTTTTGATCTCGACAAGGGTGGACTTCAATTCAACCAGCTTGTCCTGATCTGTGACAGCCTGGTCAGCAAGATCAAGCCCCTTGTCTGCGAGCCCTATGAGCCTCCCCACAATCGGTATGCTTTCTAAGATTCCCATTCTCCACTCCAGTTGCCTGTTTTCATCATCCTTGACAGCTGCCCAGATCGCTCCTCGCTGACATCCTCTCGGGCCCACTTCGAATCGAGCATCTCATCGCCAGCCCTGACATACTGCCCTGAACGGATATACCTGATAGTGTTCTTGAACCCCAGAAACCTCGTACGGCCGAGATTGAACAGCATGTTGATCACGACCGCCCTGCGTACCGGGTCAAGGTCGAACTTGAGGCTTTTGTAATCGGCGACGGCTATTTCGTAGTCCATCTCGAAGAGGGTGTTGATAACGTGAGGAGGCATGTAGCTTCCTTCCAGAAGTGCATGCCCATACCCGACTGTCGGAATCCCTTTGCTGTCCAGGTAGATCTTGTGGCGGCACCCCTCGTGCTCCTTTATGATGGACTGGGACCGCTCATCGTTGTAGTCATGCCCCACTGGTAAACCTCCCGAATATGGCTTTGATCCGATTGCGCAGTTTACGCGACTCCACCCACTCGTCAAAACGCTCGGAGAATAAAGTGTACACCCTTTCGATAACTTCGTCAACAAAGCTACCATTTTCGGCACATTGCTCTATCTCTTCCATGACCCAGTCACGTACCTTCTGCTTCACGACCTCTTCTGTGTCGCCGATGAACTTCTGCAGCTGCCGTCGGTTCCGCATGCGCTCATCTTCCACCTGCTTCCTGAGGACGCCGAGCTGGTATGCGGGATCCTTCTTGATGGCCTCGGCACGTATCTCCTCGTACGATCTCGAATCCAGCTGGTAGCTGCACTGCGGACAGAACTTCAGCGCGTCTCCAGTTGGAGCTATGTTCTCCTTGCAGCAAGGGCATTTCACAACCCCGTCCGCATTCTCTGGCCAATCCTCTGATAGGTCTTTATCCAATCTTCCCCCTCTCGGACCAAACTGCGTTCTCCAATGTCATTATGACGTTATGCGACTCTTCAAGGATGTCCTTCTTCTGCGCGTACCTATCGGCGGCGATGTGTACAAACCGGCACAGGAGAAGCTCGCACACCTCATGGAATGCCAGCTTCTTGATGTACTCCTGTCCGTACTGACGGTCACCCAGGGTCTCGGACAGACCGATCGTGACGAGCCTCTCGCTCAGGTCGGCCGGGTACAACAGGTAGGCTGCAGAGCCGTCGTCTACATCTTCATGCTGATACAGGATGTCCCACCCGAGCAGGCCAAAGCGCTTCACCCAGTACTTGGCCTCCTTCTTGAAGGTGGCAAAGTCCTTGGCAGTGGTCTTGTGATCACCCATTGCGTTCGGCCCTCATCTTGTTCTCAGCCTTGATCTTCCCGTGGCGTACCCAGAGGTAGTAGAACCTGATCCGGTACCACCTGAGGCTGGCCAGGAAGGATGCCGCGTACCCGAGCGGACAGTATAGGAGAGTTAGCAGGTGAGCACCTAGCTCGCCGCGTCCCTGCCTGTGTGCCAGCTCGTGATAGATGATGCCGAGAGTCAACAGGTTCCCCATCCCCTTGCGCACGCGGATGATCCCGCCAGAATCGCAGCTCCCGAACTTCGGCCAGATGCTCGATTCGTCTATGAAGTGGATGGAGGAATACTTCGCTGTGAGCCTCAATATGTCGATGAGAGATTTCATAGCCCCTCCGTGTCGATCGCGTCCGGCTCTGGGATGAACTGTGCCGAACCGAGCAGGTCATAGATCATCCTGCCCTGAACAAAGTAGAGCTTGTTTTTGCACAGCACTATCGACGTGTTGATACGGGTTTTATCCCACCCGCTGTTCATCTCTTCAACAACATCATCCATGCTGTCTGCCTCATAGAACTTGGGCCTTTCTATTTCTCTCAACATGGTTTGCCTCCTATCTCTGACGCGGCCTGCGTCCATTCAAGGTGCAAGGTTCTCATGTAGCAGTTCTCCTTTCAAGACCTTCCCGGTCGCCATGGATGTTTCTCGATGCCCGCCAGCAGTGTCTGTAGAGCATGAATGGCAGGTGGAATCTGCCGGTCACTCTCGCTGGCAAGATCGATTGCCTGTGTGATGGGCCCATTTTTGTCCACCCACAGCTTCTTCTGTTGGTCCCACTTCCAAATAAGACCAATGATATCATTCTCATCCGGCCATGTCACTTCCACGAGAACTGGCTGAGGGTTGATGGTGTTCTTTGCGCGTGTTATCTGCAGCTTGAAGGATCTATACAGCTCCCATGGTTGATGCCAGAAGTACTTGCGTGCGAAGAACCTCGACCAGGCGTTATTGAAGAACTCATCAATACCTCTGAACGCTATCGTGTGGTCCTCATTGAGTATGTTCTGGATGGTCAGAAAGTCCCGCTCATAGAAGACGGTGATCTCCTTGCTGCGGATCTCCTGGCCAGCCATGATGATGAACCCGTTGGAGCCGAGAGCTGGCCAGCATATGGCACCGCGCATGTAGTAGTCTGCCCAGTCGTTTGCCCCGTCGAAGAAGAGACGCGTGCTGCCGTCTTCGTTGAGATGCCTGGTGACCGGCTTCCTGAACTTGCTGTCGTCTGCCTTCTTCATGGCATCTCCTTCATGGTTTGCCGCAGGTTCATGTGACCTCCACACACGCCAGAATGGTAGTCAGACAGCCACCGTTCCACCCTCTCTACATAGACCATATCCGCTATATCGATCTGCCGGATATCATCCTTTGGGTCAGGTAGGTCCACCCCCAACAGGCTCGCCAGGATGCGCATCCCGCCGTGGTAATCATCCTCATGATGGATCTTCTTGATCGCCGTCTCTATCAGGTCCTTCTCCCTCTGTCTCATTGGCCTCCCCCTCCGCTCCTTCAGCCTCTGCGGCCTCCATGATCTGGTTCATGACCTCTTCGTTGCTGTCCTGTATGAGCTGGCCGTTGACCCCCAGGAGCCTGCCGTACTGGTCGAGCTGGCCAGCCAGGGCCTTCAGCATGTACACCTTTGCCACTTCCAGGGTGGCGAGCTGCATGATCTCTATCTGCATCTCGAACGGCATGAACGAACCACTGACCTTCACCTGGGGCTCTGTGCCGTGAGGAAACGCCCGGATGTGGATCTCAGCGATGGGCTCGACTTCCTTTTTCTTCTTGTTCCGCCCCTTCTTTTTGCGCTTGCCGTCCCCGTCCTTTACGATCGTGAACCTCTTCATGGGTCTCTCCTAACAGGCAATAATCGCCAAATTATCGCCACATTGTCGCCTTAATCGGCAATCTATTTCTTCTTGCCCGCCTTCTTTGGCTTAGGCTTTGGCTTGCCTCCCTTGCTCAGGGCCTCGGCGATGAGCATCAACACGTCAATCAGCTCGGCCGGTACACCCTTCTTCGCCCAGGCTCTGATAGCGCACATACCCTCGCTCGCTACATACCACTCACAATCCCGCTTCCTGCACTTGGCGTAACTGAGAACGCGATCTTTCTCGGCACCCTCTGGTTTGGACTTTGGTGGCCTTAGGTTCCCTCCAAGGAGTGATAGCAACGGGCATATCCTTAGCCTCGTCACCATGCTGATCCCTCATTATGCCTGCCCTCCTGGTTTCAGTTGTGCCAAAAAGTCCAGCGCTGTACGTGGGCCAAGTCCGCCACTGTCAATGACCTCGTTGTCACGGTTCAGCCTGTTCTGCTTCGCAAACTGGATATTCGTCTCTGCAAGAATCCTGATGGCCTGCAGAAGCATCTCCATGGCCACCCCGAACCTCTTTGGGGTGTCAAATATGTTCACCTGCAACTTGCCGGACCCGTCATCTACCAGGCGCACCTTCATCTCGTATAGTGTCCCGTCTGGACGGCTGCCTTCCAGGTGCTCGATATAGTTCATGAGGTTCCGCATTGTCCCGACAAGAACCTTCCTGTCCGGCGGAACCCCTGTTAGCTTCTCCCGGATCTCATCTATAGGTGGCCTCTTCATGGTTGTCCCTCCTTCTGGAAAGTTATAGGCTGGAGCCGGGAGAGGGATTCGAACCCCCGACCTTGACATTACAAGTGTCCCGCTCTATCCAGCTGAGCTAACCCGGCTTTATCACCTTGACCTTGACTATGACAGGAGCCGCCGGTACCTTCACTGTGGCACCTCGACAGACACCTGAACATGAACCTGTGCGGTGATCTTGAGCACACCAGGCGCACTCGGTCCATCGCTCGTGACCTCGTTTGAGGGCCCACTCTCCCGCTCTGACGTGTCGAACGCTGTCACCACGAAATACCAGGAGCCATCGGGCACTCTGACAGTGACAGTGGTCTGATCGGTTGTCGCAATGGCAGCATCCGGGCCATAGGTATACTGACCCACAGTATCGGTCATGTATAGCCTGTAGCCGTCCAGGTCGGGCTCGCTGTTCGGATCCCACGCGAATGTGATGTCCTTGTCAGCGAACGCAGGTGTTGCGCACAATGCAAGAACTGCAACGATTATCAGTAGTATACGGGTCATTTCTTCACCTCTTTGTTGCATGTTGGGCACCTCACGATGCCATTCTTTACGGTCAGGTCGTGCCCGTTTGCACAAGTCATGCCACGAGCCCTGCCCATCTCCTCGCCCCTCTTCACAGCGTATCGCCTCCTCATGTAGCCGGTTATGAGCTTCGGCGGCCGGTCCCATAGCCGGTGCCGTCTCCGCTCGGTAGGTCGTGAGGGTGACAGCGCACGTTTTTCTGTCACCCTCACTCTCTCCCGTCCCTGGGCCCTATGCCACAGGCCGTGCACGGCTATTTACTCAGGTTGTCCCCGTCATCGGCGAAGATCACCCCGGCTCTGGGATAGATCTTCCACCCCTCGTTCTTTCCGGAGGCAACCCGTGCGGCTCTATCATCTGTAACAGACACGTCCGCTACGACAGTGCCCTTCCCATTGGCTGGATTTACCGGCCAGTCCTCTTCTGCTATGTACGGTCCCAGATTGCAGCTGCCGGTCAGAACGTAGCTTACAGCGCCATGTTCACTGGTGAACAGCATCATCTGGTCCTTAAATACGAGCGCGGCCTCCTCATCATCGGTCTTGAGCCCGTACCCGTCACTTGTCACAACCCCGGCATGATCGAAATGCTCCGCCTTGTAATCGGCAATCGCCTTCCTGAGAACGGCCAGCTTATCTTCCAGCTCCACCTCTGCCTCGCCCACCAGGGCCTGCGCGTACACGTCACGATAGAACATGGTCACGGTGATGGCAATGGCCACTGCAAGCATGGTGGCGGTTAACACGGTTTCCCATTTTCTGTTGTGCTCTTTCATGATCACTCCTTAGTCAACGAACATGTTCTTGAGTTTCCCTCCAAACAGGGAGTCCTTGTCTTTGATGACATACTTGACGTACGCATACTGGCCTGCATCTTGCAGGTGGCTGTACCGGTTCTTCTCCGGGTAGTCAGCGTACCTGCCTGTGGTGCCAATCTCTGGGTAGTGATAGCCGCCCAGGAAGCCGTTGATGTACCGCGTGCAACTGGGATCGATCAGAAGGCCGCCCGGCGTATTCAGTAGTATGTCAACTGCGTTGATTCGGGCCGTGAAATTCTGGTCAGATGGTCGCGGGTCGATTCCACACTCCTCGCGCATCAGCTGCGCGTTGCTTGTAAACCCTCCCTTTGGTTTACTGAACTTATTCTCCCCTGCCGGGTCCCCCCAGTCTGTATAGGACGCGCCAGGCCAGATCTGCTCACACTGAGACCTGACGTCATTGGCGAACTCGACAATCGAGAGCTTGTCTGTCTTGAACTCCCGGAGCACCCGGAATGATTTCGGTCCGGGTCGATCTATCACCAGGCATGCTGGACAATTCCCCGAGTTATCAAACCCACGGATGAGGGGGCTGTCACCATCCCATTTGAGCTCCGTCTTGGAGACATGGACATCCTTCCGGAATCCATTGTGAACCAGCTTCCCCTTGACCACTATGCCTGGTTGGCCCAGGACATACATCGTGGCCCAGTCAGGATGGTCTGAGTAGTCCTCCATCAGATCCTGGTAGTAGCCCGGAGTCAGGTTCTCGATGTTCTCATATGGTGGCTGCCAGAAGCCACGGTATCCTCTCTTGGGCTGTCCAGAAGGAAGCGGTCCCGGAGGAGGATGCTCTGTCCCCCAGTCGAACTCACTATAGGTCTCGTGCTCCACATCCGGGGGATTGGTCGTTTCTATACCGAACTTTATACCGAACCTGGGATGTTCTTCGTGCCCGCACTTCTTGCAGCGGTAGAAGCCTGGGTCATCTGGGCCCTCGGACACAGTCTTCATGACCATGCCACACTGCTCACACCGCATCTTCGGGTACCGGCCTATCCGGTTCCGGAGCATCAGCTTGACCTCCTTGGCAATCTCGATGCTCTCGTCACCCCAGTAGCCTGTCAACTCCAGGCTCTTGAACTGCCTGACATGCTTCGGCAGGTCGCACGCGCGGAACAACAGCTCGACAGTGAATCCATGGTTCGGCCACTCCAGGGTATACATCTCCCTCTTGCCGTAGTAGTCACCCCAGTCGAACCACTCCAGGATGGTGGCCTGCGTCGTGTCGATCAGCTCCCGGTACGTGTTCCTGGTGACACACCACCTGGTGCGATCCCACCCGTACTCATCCATGAGGAACTTCGGCATGTAGTAGCAGCACTCCCATGCCCCCATAGAGGTCTTCCCTGACCCCACCGGGCCAACGATAGCCCGGATCCTGTCCATGGAGTTATGGAAGTCGATCCCTGTCGGAAGGGGATCGTAGTTGACCTCGATGGCCTGTGCCGATTCCTGCATTACAACCTTTCGATGGTTATCACAACGCCGTCCAGTAGGACCCTAATCCTTCTCGGCTTCTCCCTCATCCTCTGTCTCCCCCTTCTTGATTCTTGAATCCAGGTTGACGTTGATCACCGGCCGTGTGGACTTGTCATCGTTGAACATCCCCTTGGTTCTCATAGCCATCTCAAGGAACTTCCGCCTGACCTCGATGGCCGCCATGTTCATCGCCAACACTGTGACCTGTTCAGTGTGCGTGCCTTCTTTGCCCTGTCTCTCCTGTTTTCCCTTCGCCACGATACGCACGCCGTCTGGCAGCTCACTCTCGTCTATGTCCCCCCTGACTGTGATGACCTCTGTTTGCTCGACATCGAGACCCTTCGCCAATTTCGACCGGAGTGTCTCGTCTGAGAGCCCAACTTCATCGAGCCAGATCTGAATTCTGTCCTTGACAAATCTGGACACACGACAGCCCTGTTCTGATAGCTGCTGCCGGTCACCTTCGTATCCTGCGACCGATGCAGATTCCGTTTTATTTAAGTACGTTGCGGGGTTTTCGGAGTTTAGGTATGCTTGGAGCCACAACCGCCTTCGTGGTGGTAGGTCGCCGTAGAGTCTGTCTTCAAGTGTTTCATTCTCATTGGCCATGACTCAGTGCCTCCAGGGCATCATGTGGCAGCCGGTGCCGTAGAGAGTGGATAGTGAACGGCACCGACTGCCTTCTCCAGGGTCATTTTCATAAGCGTTCCCGCCCGGAGGGCGATGGCGGACCCCCCGAGCGGGTACCAGAGGAGGAAATAGAGATAGCTTTATCTTCCCACCCTCCGGAAATATTGTCAATGGCAAACGTACTCTTGGAAATTTTCTGAAAAAAGTTCTTGACATCCAGTCTGGCCGGGATATATAATGGGGGTAAAAGTCAACGGGGCGCACAACGGAGGAAAAAAAACATATGAGCGGAACAGTCACCAAAAAACACTTTTTCTTAATCTGGAAAGAGTTCGGGCTGCGAGTAGCGGTCAAGATCTTGCTGAGTGGCGATGCTGCCGCTCTGTTAATCCTTATGGGAGGAAAATAATATGAGAGCCAAGAAGAGACTGACCAACGACGATGTGTACAACATGGTAAACGAGCGCATGCTCAAGATGCTGGATGAGGGAGTCATCCCCTGGCAGAAGACCTGGGCCGACGGTAGCATGGGGCTGCCCCGGAACCTCATCACTAATAACGAGTACAGGGGCCTGAACACCTGGATGCTCGCGTGCTCACCCTATAGCAGCCCTTACTGGCTGAGCTACAAGCAGGCCAGGGAGTGCAAGGGGTACGTCAGGAAAGACGAGAAGGGCTGTATCGTGATCTTCTGGAAGGTCATCGAGCGCAAGTCCAAGGACCCGAACGCGGAGAAAGAGACTGAGAGGATCTTCCTGCTCCGCTACTACACAGTGTTCAACACAGAGCAGTGTGAGGGCCTGTCACACAAGCGCATCAAAGAGATGCAGGAGCTCAACGCCGGTCTCGACAATGACCATGACTCGATCGCAGAGTGTGAGACCATCGTGACATCTATGATCAACCCGCCCACGATCAAGCACACCAACGTCAACCGGGCATTCTACAGGCCGTCCACGGACACTGTAAACACGCCCCCGATCACCCGGTTCGAGTCCCCTGAGGCCTACTACTGCACGATGTTTCACGAGCTGACCCACTCCACCGGCCATGAGTCGCGCCTCAACAGGGAGGGGGTCGCCGGTATGCAGGGCCGTGGCACCGACAATTACAGCTTCGAAGAGCTTGTCGCCGAGATGGGAGCTGCCTACCTCTGCGGCATCGCCGGTATCGAGAACGTCACGATCGAGAACAGCGCTGCTTACATAGCAGGGTGGAAGAGCAAGCTGAGTGACCCTGACAATAAGAAATGGCTCGTGAGCGCAGGCTCGAAGGCACAGAAGGCCGTTGACCACATCCTGGGTACCGACATCAGCCTCGAAGATGCCTGGGCCCGTTACCGTTCATAGGAGGGGATAAGATGGTAGACAAGATCATAGACTTCGAGTCTGGCATGATGGATGAGGATGAGATAGTGGAATTCTTCCAGGAGCTAATCAACACCGGCATGGCCTGGACCCTACAGGGCAGCTACGGCCGAACAGCCAGAGCCCTTATCGACGCGGGGCTTTGTGAGGAGGCATAGCATGAAAGAGATCCGAATCAAATTCAACGACGGCGACCTTGACAAGAACCAGGAGATCACCATTATCGAGCAGCTCTATGACGCTTTTCGGCCACGCATCGACACTCTGTACCTGGCCGATCTTTTCTCTGCCGACCTGCTTAATTGGGTTGGCGGGCGCATCCGTGCCGACTTCCCCTGCAACGTGATGGAGTATGTCAAGGACGCGACCGAGCTGCGGGATGAGATCGATAGCCTAAAGAAGCAGCTCGAAGACATGGAGGCAAGAGAGGCCAAGACGCGCAGGGCCTGGGGTGAGGAGCGTGACGTCAACACCGCTCACCAGGCTCGCATCAGGCAGCTGGAAGAGCAGGTCGCCAGGCATGAGGCGGACATGGATCGCCTCAAGAACGAGCTGGAAGCGAGCGAGAAGGCAGCGCTGCTTCTCAAGGCCAAACTGTGGGATCTGACCACGGGGAAGGACAACTAATGAGTCTCCAGGATGACATATTTGACGTCGACAACACACTGGAAGGATGTGCCCCGGAAGCGCAAAAAGCATTCCATAGGATTATGGCACACCTCAACGAAATCGAATCCGAGCATGAGGAGTACGAGTCTGTCCTTAAGGACCTGAATGCCGGGATGCGGGCTGTTGATAAGATAGCTGGCGGAAAGGTTGCGATCCTACGTGACGCAGACTGGAAGGAGGCATAAGATGCCATTGATAAGAGACTGGAGAGCAGACCTAGAGAAGATGGACGGCAAGAAGCTGGAAGAGGTCAGGAAGGCTATCGAGACCCTCATGGGGTGGAAGCTGTTCCGGAAAGCGTTCAAGGACGTCGTCTACACACTGGCAGATGAGATCGGGTACGAGCTGGATGCCCGAGCAAAGCAGAGGCGGGAAGACAACCTGGTCGCACTGGCCAACATGGAGGTGGAATAATGAGAACAGACATCCATCGCAAGGGTGCAATCATACCGGCGGACTACGAGCATGTGCTCAGCTACAACGGGTCTCACACACAGGATGGATGGCCGATTCCGTCCTTCGGTATCAACTGTGAGCTGGATCGCCGGAAGGTCACCGTTGATGCTCGCGGGAGTGTCACTCACGTTGAGAACGGCAAGCATGCCCCTGACGGTCGCTGCTGCATCGTTGGCCTCCGGAATGTCGCAAGGGTCAAGTGGGCATCCCATGGAAGCACCGGCCGCTGCACCGCCTGCGGAGCCCATTTCGTGTACGGCGAAGTCTGGAAGCACCGAACAACCGGGGAGCACATCCACCTGGGCCACATCTGTGGTGCCAAGTACGGGTTCCTGATGGATCGCTCAGCCTTCGAGATGGAGGCAGATCGCAGGGCAGCAACGATCATCGCCAAGATGAAGCGCGAGCAAAATGCGCAAGATCGCGCAAAGTTCCTGGATGATCATCCTGGTCTTGAGAGGGCCCTCCAGACCGATCACCACATTGTCAAGGACATCGCCCGGAAGTTCCTGGAATGGAATTCCCTAACCGATCCGCAGGTAGAGCTGGTCACCAAGCTATACCGGGAGTCCATAGCCCCCAAGGAATGCGTTCACTGTAAGGGTGATCACGACCTGGAGAGCTGCCCGAATCGCACCCCTCTTGAGGACGGCAGGCAGGACATGACCGGCACCATCCTATCCACGAAGTTACAGGACGGATGGTACGGGACCACGTTCAAGATGTTGGTCCTGCTCGACACCGGCTCTAAGGTCTGGGGCACAGTTCCCTCAGTGATCGACTTTGCCGAGCTGAAGGGCTCCAGGGTCAAGTTCACCGGCACAATAGAGGTTTCCCCTGACGATAAGTACTTCGGCTTTTTTAAGCGCCCCGCCAAAGCAGCAATCCTTTCTTAGCAATCAACGGGCCAGTCCTCAATATGGCCAGGACTGGCTCGTTCCCTCCATGCTGCTCGGCCTGTTATCTCCCTTCGCCCGGTTGTTAGACGCCATACCCCACATCGTCCAGAAGGACTTATCGCTACGCATCCAGTGCGGCATCCGGTCGCTCGGCTTATCGGTCTGCTCCATCCCCAGACAAAGCGAACACCAACCCTTCACCATCCCATGTTTACACCGTTCCATCTTCTGCATCCCTCCACACATCGATCGGTTTGAAAAAGAGCTCCGAACATTGCCAGAAACTCACTCTTTGCCCGTGTATGACCCCAACACTCCTGGATCCCGAAGTTCTCGAATGGCTCTGCCTTGCACCCCTTGAAGTGAGATGCCCACTCTGCAGCCCACCCGTCTATGCCACCGGGCATAAGGTCACGCCCCTCAGTCAAACACATTCTCTTATCGATCGCGTCGACCTCGGGAGGCACGCCAATGGACTTGAGCCCGTACCTCTGCTGGATCACCTGGAGTAGGTGAGCCTCGACAGCCCTGAACAGCGGTAGCTCCGCCTTGATGTCCGGAGATATGTCCCCAATGTACGCCTCCGGTGCATCATGCATCAGCCCGTATGGCTTCATCTCCGGGCTGCAGAGCTGTGCCACATAGACCGAGTGTTGAGCCACTGAGTACGGGATGTGTGTGTGACATGTGAACCTCGCTATGCCAGCCAGGCTATGAGCGATGTCCTCTATACAGATATCCCCCTCTGTAGGATTGAACACGCTGAACCGCCTGCCGGTGTACGTCTGCTTCCACCGTTTGCTTCTACTTGACAATGATTCCATAGCCACCCTCCTTCAGATAATCTACTACCCCCTGCCTACCAATGCGCTCTGCAGCCTCCAGAGCCTCGCTGATAGTATCCATCAGGACGCTTGTGGTTGATGCTGGGCTGCCCGGCTTAAGGAACTCGATCAGGGCTACCTGGATGTTCTCCATGAGTTGATCGATATCCGGACCATTCGGGGAGAAGGAATTCCTGCCACCCAGGTCGACCTCTTGCGCCAACCCATTGCCATACGCATACACGTTTTGTCCCACGCCTATTCACCCCCTCCCGTTGGTGCCGAGATCGGGGTTCCCCATAGCGAGGTGACCGGCTCTCCGGGCCCGATGGTCTCATCGACCATGGCATTCATGATGTCCGCCCAGTCTGTCAGGTCTTCAAGATCATCCAGCTCGACCGGGTAGATACCCTCCTCGATTCCCTTCTTTGTCACCATGGCACCCATGGCATTGAAACAGATCGCGGACAGGTGGTCCTCTGTTTCATCACCGGCCATGGCTTCAAGAACATGCCGGTATAGTGATGCCATCCATTCCGACAACGGCATCCCCTTTGCCCAGTTCCACTCGTTGTACTTCAGGGCACCCTTGGCCATGTGCAGGCCAAAGCGAAACAGGAAGTACGGGTGGATCAGATCAGGACGCGGCTTGATGTCCCCGCGATCCCTCTGTGCCCCCGTGGAAAAGGTGCGCCTCTGACCCGAGTCCTTGATGCCGGTCACTTGGTCCTCATAAGTTACGTCATTCATATCAGTTTATCCTCCCTGGCGATTCTGATCTTCCTCATCCTTTCGCCAATCTCTAAGTGGATCATCATTGACACCGCATGCAGAGCCCCGATCTTGCTCTTCTGAGGCAGTGCGTCGGCGACCTCATCTACCAGGTCACCTATCCCCTTGATGTATTCTCTGATCTCCTCTTCTGTCATGTCCCTACTCCAGTATTGGGACCATCCCAACACAGTCCCTCGGGTTGTCGGGTGAGAGCTGCACAGTCAGCCCACCCACTGTGATCGGCGGGAACCCAAACTTCTCACTGTAGGTGACCGAAGACGGCTTACCAATGATGTACGACTTCAGGTAGGATCCACACAGACAGATCCTGCGCGGGTGGGCAACCAGGCGATCGCCCTTCACAACCATCCTTGGCACGTCGTCTGTCTGCAGCCGGTGATCATGGCCATAGAGGTACAGGTCGGCCTCCCAGTAGGGTACGTCCTTGGAGTACTTCGTGATGGATCCACCCTGCGTTCTGGTGCCCCCGCCCCATCCGTGGTGCCATCTGATCATGAGCGTCCGACTCCTACCACGCGTGCCCTTCTTCCCCTTCTGGAAGAACACCAGCCTGACGATTCCGGAGTACCCGAGATTCGACACGCCGAGCGCATCGCACAGTCTCTGCGTTGGATCGGTCCCGCTGTTGATCACGATAGCGTCCTCATGGTTACCGGACCCGATACCTATGATACGATCCTTGATAGGCTCGAAGATCTCAACAGCCCGAGCCAGCTGCCTGTCGATAATGGGATCCCCATCAACATCATCGATGGACTTCCGGTACCGCTTATCCTTGACAATGATCGAGTCCATGACATCGCCGCCGAGCAGGAAGTATGTGTCCTCGTCGCTCTCATCGATGTCTTTCCGCAGCTTCCTTGAGTCGCACGCCTTGTTCCCAAGGTGCACATCAAAGATCGGCCGCAACTTGAACTTCTGTCCGTTCTTGTAGGGTATTTCGTACGTCGTGATAACCATTAAGTGACCTCCTCGACGGTTACAAGGACACCCGGATGCTCCTTTGACACATCCCACTTATCATCAAAGCCAGCTACCTGGGGCCATCCGTCTTTTGCCAGAATCCCCGCCGCAACCAGTCCGTCCAGGACATACTTCTTTCCGGCAACGATATTGTCGGGGTCTCTGCGCCTATTCGTTTCAAACCACATGCAACGTAAGATAATCGGCCGGTCAAAAGTCATCCGTGACTTGTTCTGTATCATCGCCGCATTGGCCACTTTCGCTGTTACCTCAGCCTTGGTTTTAGCCGATGCCATCCGGTGTGTTCTGGCCTCGCCTATGATATCGTTCATGCCGGGGAGTCTCCCTGGTATGAAGAACTCGAATCGTTTCATTGCGTTTCGCCAAGGAACTGATCCAGGAAGTCACCCCGGATGTCAGGGATATCCACATCCACAGTGATTCCATCCAGGGACAGCCTGTTGGCAAGCGCGTATGCCGCCTTCTGTCCTGCAAAGTTTGCATCGTTGTCCCCATAGACAATGACGCTCTTCACGCCGTCCGGGGGGATGAAGCTCTCCAGTAGGGATGTCCCGAGACATGGCCATACAGGCACCTTGGTTGCGATATGCAGTGCAATCGCAGTCTCGATCCCCTCGCACACGCCGATATGTTCGGCCTGGGGATACAACCGTACGGCACCGCCGGTCATCTTCCTGATGGGTGGCAGGACCTTCTTTGGGTGCTCGATCTGCAGCTTCCCGTTATCCGGGCCTATCCATGTGCGATGCATGGTAACTGCAGTTCCGTCCGGGAGGGAGAAGAGTGCCAGCATTGCGGGGTGTTCCTGCTTTGTCTCTGGCTCGTAACACTTGGGGTGGTAGCGCAAGGTCTTCGGCATTCCGGACAGACCACGCGCCTTCAGGTAGGCATACACAGTGTCGCCAAACTCGACAGGCTTGCTACCGTTGTAGATCTCCTTCAAGATGTCCTTTGTTGCCGGTGCTTCCTGTTGATACTTCGATGGCTCAACTGTACCCACAAGGGGTGCGATTGCACTCATGGCGGATTTGAAGTCACAATTCGTGACTTTCATGACGAGTTTTATGCCATCACCTGCATGGGGATCGCACTGATTACAGTACCACTCCCCGTTGCCGGTCTCATTGGTGAAGCGGAATCGATCCTTGCCGCCACACATCGGACACGGTGTATGCTTCCTCTGGTTCTCGCTCACGTCTATCCCGAGAGCGGATAGAATCCCTGGCCACTTACCGACGGCCGCCTCCTTGATCCTGGTGTACTTACTGCTCTGCATTCTTCCTCCGTGCGTACCGTATATTCCGCGATCGTATCCAGTTTAAGAAGTTCTGGTCAGGCCTGATGGGTGCCACATCGTCGACCTTCCTGGGCCACACTCCAGTTCGGTCCTTGTACTTGGCAACCACCCACGTTGACTTCCATCCTTTCGGTTGCCCAACTTCCCTATAATACCACAAAAGCATCCCATAGAAAACCCTTTTTTCGATACCTGACATCTCTTTTTTCTTTTTCATCTTGCGCTCGTTGTCCAGCTCGCGCATCTCGGCCTCTATGGTCTCGACGGTCTTGCCGAAGCTCTTGACCGGGCTGCCACACCGGGGGCATATGGAGGACCCCTCGAACACATATGAGCATGCCTGGCATACCACCGGCTTCTTTTCCCTGGGCTTTGCCTTCCTCTCGAACCCCTTCTCCTTCCCATCAAGTTTCCACTCGATAGGATCCTCCAGAAATCCGTTCTCCTTGAGCACACCGGCATGATCAAAGAAGAGGCAGTCCTGCTTTCCAGGGGAGACGCGAAGCCCGCGACCACCGCACTGCCTGAACAACCCGAGTGACTTGGTGGGCCTTGCCATGACTATGCAGCTCACGTCCGGGACATCGAGCCCTTCCTGATAGAGAGCCACATTGCAGATCACTGTGATATCCCCGCGTTCCATGGCGGCGAAGACCTCATCCCTCTCATCGTCGCTACTGCGTGCGTCCAGGTGGGCTGCGTTCACCCCATGCCTCTCGAACTCCTCCCTAAGAGCAATGGAGTGCTTGACGTTCACCCCGAAGACGATCGTCTTCCTGTTCTCCGCGTGCCGCAGCCAGTTGTCTACCACATCCCCAGTCAGCTTCGGCCGATTCATGGTCTCATCGAGATCCTTGACCACATAGTCACCCATATGTACCCGCACGTTCTGCAGGTCTGGGACATGCGGAACGAAGTATCTGACCGGGCTCAGGTACCCGCTGTCGATCAGGTCGCCAGTGCTCGCAACGTCTATGATGCAATCATATACCTCTCCCATACCACGGCCATCCGCCCGAAGTGGTGTTGCCGTACACGCCATGACGACCTGGTCCTCGTACATGTCGATGATCTTCTTGTATGTCTTTGAGAGGCTCCTGTGGCCCTCATCAATCAACACAAGATCTGCCGGTATAAAGTATCCGGAAAAGCCAAGAGGATCGCCAGTTATCCTCCGGTAGTATGTCTGTATTGTGGAGAGCTGCACCGGGAACCCAAGGTCCGGCTCGACACCAGACATGATGATACCGGACTCTATGTTGAAGTGCTCCCACAAGACGTCACGCATCTGATACACAAGGTTACGTCGGTGCACCAACCACAGCACCTTGTGCCCTTTGTCAAATGCATTCGAGATGATCTGCCCGAAGATGTGCGATTTGCCACCACCGGTTGGCAATGCCATGATTGGCTTTCTATGCCCAGACCGGATCGCATCGCGCAACTTCACTATTGCCCCTTCCTGGTAATCTCTAAGCATGTCTCCGTATCTCCTCATCCCAACGTGATCCTATTGTCTCAAGCCTATATCTGTCCCTCACAGTTATGGCATTATTTCCCAACTCATCCCTGAGCCTCCTGCTCATCATGAGAGACCGCATAGTATCGCTGAGGATCCGGACATCTCCAGTCGGGACCAGGAGGCCATCGCGCCCGTTGGTTATGATCTCACTCGGGCCGCTCTTGCAATTAGAGCTGATCACCGGCGTACAACATGACATTGCCTCAAGCAGCACATTCGGAAACCCCTCGTACCGGCTCGGGAGGACAAACATCCCGCATCTCCTCATGAACGAATACACTTGCCTTTGACCGAGAAACTCGACGCTGTGTCCTACATGAAGGCTCTTGGCAAGCTCCATTAGCGCAGGTTTCTCTGGGCCGTCCCCGATTATGCGCAGCCGCCATTTGTTACTAGCTGCCCTGCGGATCTTCGCATAGGCCCTTATGAGAAGATCGAACCCCTTTTGCCTATGGAGCCGCCCGACACCCAGAATGTAACTGTCTCGCTTATCCCCAGCCAGGATCGACCTCACCGGGTTTGGAATTGCGATAGACCTTCCAACCTTGTATTTTTTCTCGATGTAGTCTGCAACCTCGGCAGTCTGGGATACGACCGCGCAGGCCCCACCATAATACACGCGACGAAGAAGTTCCCACGGGCCATTCAGTTTCTGGTGCCTCGGATCGATACGCTCTGACACTATAGTCGGGAACCTTTTCCTGGTGGCCATCAGCGTCATGACATTCATCGTATCGCCGAAGCTGATCACGATATCCGGATCGGATCTTTCTATCATGGCCCTCAGGTATCTCACACGCGAGATATTCGTGCGGATCGCATCAGTGATCGATGTGGTGGGCCTCACCACGCCAAGACCCACCCTGACAACATCCGGGTGTGGTTTGAAGAAATCACGCTTTGTGCTATCCAGGGTGATAAGGGTGACCCCGTGATTGTGAAGAACCCACCTATCTGTTAGCATCGACATGACCCTCTCTGCCCCTCCTGGGCCCATCGATGATATGACACATGTGATTCTCATTTCATCCTCCGTTCGTTTGATCCCATCAAACTCTCTGCAATCAAAAGATGATTGGTGGGGGGAGGAGGGATCGAACCTCCCGAGGCTATGCCACGGCGTTTACAGCGCCGCCCGCTACCTTCTACGGAATATCCCCCCATGTTACTCTATACCTCTCATATTTCGTACCGGTTGTTATGCTTCGATGATTGGTAAATTCATCGGTTGGCACGATATACATATCTCCATCACTTGTCATGAGAAAGAGATAGTCTACTGCACGCGGATCGAATTTTCTCGCCACCCCACTCCACGACCTGTTTCCGCCACGCGTGTCCAACTGAAACTCATAGGTTCCGCTGATAGTCTTGTGTCGAGATGTTTTCACCTGGACCCTGTTCAACCTCCCATCATCTACCACAAGATCGTAATGTTGACTATCAGATAACGGAATGCTCACATAAAAGCCACGAGACGTAAACCAAGCAATAGCAATCGCAACGCCAACATCACCCTGCTTTCTGCTGTTTTTTTGATCTAAGAATGACATCAATACCCCCTTGCCATTGCCAGCTTGTGCGGATCGCCGTGGTCAGATATCAGCCCATACAGGACCATCTGGTGCGCAACACTCTTGTGCGTGCCGGAACGGTCGGTCCATCCTACCCATCTCCGGATGAGCACGTCGAGAGATACGTCCTTGAAGGTGTCATACCACTCCCTGAGCCATTCCGCATATGCTCGGTCGTGCACACTATCTGACGGTGCCTCTGAGGCTATCAATGCGTCAACGTCCATTTTTGTCCACCTTTAGGCGATCCAGTTGCTCACTCAATTTGGCGATCTTATCCCGCCTATCAGCAATCTCCTCATTGATCCCCACGATTCTCCCTATAAGAGCCCGATTTTTCTCTGTGTCAAGAGCGATATTGTTGATAGGCTCCTTGCTTCGCTTCTTTGTGGCCTTTCGTGTAACCCAGGCCTCGTCATAATAACCCTCGACAATAGATGTCACGGTGATGGGAAAGAAGTTGTCGTTATGCCTCCATCCACCCTTTATCAGATATCCGTCGACCCTATCGAATTTAGACTTCAGCATATTGTCGATGTACTTCTTGGCATCAGTCAGTGTTTTGCGTACGATCTGCTCGCCATCTATCCTGATCATCCACTCATCTGTTGCCTCCAAGTACCTAATCTTGTAGTCCTTGTGCGCTGTCTCAATACCGCCCATCATGATCATTCCCTCCTTGTGTTTTGGTCGGGAGGGCTGGATTCGAACCAGCGACTTGATGCGTCCAAGGCACCCGCCCTACCAGACTGGGCCACCTCCCGATTAGTTGACTGGTGGAGGCCGGAATCGAACCGGCATTTCCATTCCTCGGAAGCCTTCGGACGGCAGACCTGACGAAAGCACTTCCGGAAAGTGGATCGCGTGGCGATCTGCCTGCTGGTTAGGCAATAATCCTCTGACGACCTCGGTATCGGTTTCAGGATGCTGATACGGATCTGGGGACCACCCATCCCTAACAACATCCCTTCCCTACTCCACCACATTTGGTAGCGGGGGAGGGAATCGAACCCTCGCTGTCCAGGGATATGAACCCTGGCGGTCTCCTTGACTCCCCGCGTCGGTATACTGTTATAGATTATATTAGAATGTCTCAAGTACATATACCCTGGATAGCGTACTTATGGTGGTGGTGGTGGGCATTGCTTGAGCATATCCTCAAGCATTGCTTGAGCATATCCTCAAGCATTGCTTGGAGCATGCCCGGAGCATTGCTTGGAGCATGCCTGGAGCATGCTTGGAGCATTGCTTGGAGCATCGCCCTTCTCCTTTTGCCACCTCACAGTAGCTGCCCTCCTTGCCTTTTTTGACCGCTTTTCGTGGTTCAACCTCGCCTTCTCCAGCTCCTCTTCGCAACGCTTGTGCTTCCAGAGACCATCCTCGACGATGAAGAATTCACTCAGGAACGGGACCACGTCATCCCAACGACCCCTGTCGAGCCTGGTAATGGGGCCTATCTTGTTTTCCGGGATCGGACCCTGGTTCTTCCAGTACGCGAATAGAACAAGCAGGTAAGCACCGTGCTCCTCTGTCGAGAGGAACATCGTGTCTCCCATGTAGTCATCTATCCACATCGGCATCCACTTATCTATCTCTGCCATTTCCTTTCTCCAGTTCAGCCTTGATGATCTTCCGAAGATGCTTACCCGGAGCAGTACCGTGCTCCATCTTATACACGTAGCTGAGGTCCACGTCAAGTGCCTCGGCAACCATTCTCCTGGCTTCACCTCCCTTCCCACCTTGCTGTTTTATGAGGCGTTTGATGTACGTTCTAACTGGTCGACTTTTCATGCTCACCTCCGTTGTTGGTTTGAGTTTACGCCCAGTATACACTGCCACTTTCCAAAATGTCAAGCGAAAAAAACAGGATGTTTTCGAAAAAAATCATTGACACGTTTCCGAGCGGTGGGTTAAAATAAGGGTAGACTCTTTGGCAAAAACTAAAATAAGGGTAGACTCTTTGGCAAAAAAACACAAACGGAGGAATTGACATGCTGTCAACGCAGCGATGGGGGTATTACAGGGAACGGCTATTCATCGACAGGCTCGGATCCCACAACAGGCTGAGACCATCACCATATACACGACTTGAGCTGCTCGTGAAATATAGGGACACGCAGTTCCCGATCAACCCCACAACTGGGGAAGAGGGACGTACAAGGTGGGGCGACATCAATAGGGTGGCCATCCGCGAATATCTCGATGCGACGATACACGCTCTTGGGGGTGACATATAATGCTGACACACTCAGCAGACCAGCAGATACGGAACCTCTGGGCAGCCGTTCTCAAACGCGCAGTGGATGATGCGACGATCACCAATGAGGACCTTGTCGGTATGCATCCAAATGAAAGGTACTATGCCAAGATCTATCGAGCTCGTGCTATAGCGTGGATAGAGAACATCGGCAGGTACACATCATCAGATATAGGGAGTTTTCCTTGGGTCTGCCAGGTCCTCGGACTCGACAGGGATCACGTCAGGATGCTCGCGCTCAAGAACAAGCCAAAGCTATCACACGCTACCGGGGTATGTTACATGCCTGGGTGTGAGAGGGCTATCCAGGTGAAGAAGCACGACCTCTGCTACCGGTGTTACAGGCGGCAACGCGACGCTGGAAAAATTGTGATAAAATCGAAAAAAAGACTTGACACCCCTAAAACCATGGTGTAATATGGGGGTAGACTTCAAACGAACTTGGAGGAAATGATGGCAAAGAAATTGAGATTTGGACTTCACCGCGACATCAATCCTGGTGTATGCATGATAAAGGGGCAGATGCACGCGATCATTTCTGCCCGGCAACTCAAGAAGGGTAGAAACAAGGGGAAGTTCGAAGTAATCATGCCAGAGATGGATAAGCGCAAGCCGCTCATGCTCGATAGCGGGAAGCGCCCATTCCGCGACGGCAAGAAGGTTATCGTGGAAGAGATTGCAATCCGCAGATGGCCGACCCAGAGGAGGTAGAGATGATAGTCGTACAATTCTCAGAAAGGCAGGCAGCCGCTTTGGCAGACTTTATTGACCGGTGCGTGCATCTCGGATTGAAATTTGAGGTCAGCACCATCATGGGAGGATGGAACGTGCTAATCGAGATTTAGAGGAGGTGCGCCATGATACCGGCCGGGTGTAATGCCCGGCCAGATCTAACGCGCACAAGGAGAGAAGATGGCAACATTCAAGATAGCACAGAACAAGGTCGACGCGGATATGGTAGATGTCTACACCCCACGGCAGGGGAGGCAAACCAATATACTTTGGGCTTCGATGCACATCGACTTCTTCCATGAGCTGTTGGATACTGAGGCTTTTCAATACATGGATACACGCCTCAACAATGGTGCCGAAGTCGAGTTCTCGCTCAAGGTTGAACCCCTATAAAGGATCTGATCATGACGCACTGTAACTGTCCTTTTGAGGACATCATCGAAGCCCTGGAGGGCACAGCGCCTGGCCAGGCTTGCCCATACCTCGATGAGCATGACTGTCAGTCAACCGATGAGTCAATATACGAAAACGCGAAACACGTAGATGCCTGGTGCCGGTTCCATCTGGAGGGGGTGGCGGCTGGTGCGAAGATTGCAAAGGGCTTCTGCGAACTATTAGAAAGGAGCTAAGATGGAGGGACAACACGCTCAAGAGGTAATGGAACGCACCACCGATCTTCCGGAGAAGGTGCAATCAGTTAACACGTCACCGGCCGCCATGCTGCAGATGGCAGTGGCAAACGATCTCGACCTGGATAAGGTCAAGCAACTCATGGAGCTCCAGTTCACCTGGGAGGCCGAGCAGGCCCGCAAGGAGTTCTTCGAGAATCTCGCACGCTTCCAGGAGGAATGCGTTCAGATCACAAAGGACGCTGTCAATTCCCAGTTCGGCAACAGGTATACCACCATCGGGAACCTGATGACCACGGCGAACCCATTCCTTGGCAAGCACGGGTTCTCCGCTCGACACGAGATCGATGAGAACGGCGAGATCGTGGTGAGCTGCGTACTAACCCACAGGTCCGGACATTCTGAGAAGGTGACCATGTCCGCCCCATCGGACAAGTTGACCTCAAACACAGGGAACGATGTCCGCAACGCTATCCAGGCCAAGAAATCCACCATCACCTACCTGCGGGCAGTCACATATGAGGCCGTGACTGGTCTGGCCGGTACGTCAGACGGGTCGCTCGACGACGACGGCAATGCCGCCGGTAAAGTCTTGACCGGTGACAAGGTGAAGAGCCTGCGCAACCTGATCAAGTCGACCGGTGCCAATGAGGCCAAGTTCCTCAAGGTCATGAAGGTGGAGAAACTGGAACTCATTCCTGACGGCAAGTACAAGGATGCTGTGAACATGATCAAAGAGGTTGAGAAACGTCGCAAGGAGGCCGCCAAATGATCATCATTACAGACTTCGAACAGAACACAGAAGAGTGGATGTCGGCACGCCTTGGCAACCCCGGTGCCTCAGAGTTCCACAAGATCATCGGCAAGCAAGGAAAGCGTTCTACGCAGAGGGGCCGATACATGTATGATCTCGCATCTGAAATCCTCTGGGGTATGCCAAGCTCTAAGTTCCAGAATGAGGCCATGCAGAAAGGCCACGAGGAAGAGGGTGACGCAAGGGACCAATACGAATTCGAAATGGGAACAGATATTACCCAGGTCGGAATGTGCTTCCCTGATGAACAGCGCAAGTTTCACTGCTCCCCAGACGGCCTGATACCAGATCTCAATAAGGGGATCGAGATCAAAACCACACAGGAGGGTGGCATTCACGCAGAGCGCATGGATAAACGCACAGTCGACCCCACCCACTATGTCCAGATCCAGGGGTCACTTCTTGTGACCGGTTACGACTCGTGGGACTATGTGTGTTACAGAAAGGATTGCCCGCTCATGGTTGTCACCGTTGCACCAGACAAGGCCTTCATGGGCAGGCTGCAGGCTGAACTCGATGAGTTTTGCCTGGAACTCGCAATGCTGGTTCAGACTATACGGGAGGGTTCATGAATGTCATCGGCTTTCAGGGTGAGGGGAGGCTCTTGGTCAGTATGACCAAGGGTGAGCTGCGGGCGATGTCTGGCCTGACTCACGATAGGGACTTCAAGAGAGTCTTTGGTTTTGAGCCCGGCTACAGCCGTAGCTTCTCAGACAAAGAGCGGGAGATGATTCTTAAGGTGAAAGACATCCCCGTGACTCAGCTGGTCGATACCGCGAAAGCAGTTCTCGATACCTATAGTGGTCTCAAGACCAAGCTGGAATCGGTAAGGAACCAGATAGCCTTTCTAACAAATCAAATGGAACCAGAGGAGGAATAAGAGCATGTCAGACCAAGAAATGGCAGAAGTGATGGTGGAGGAAAAGTCCCTGGTCACAGTAGAGGATGCCCAGGTATTCACTGTTGACCTGGCCGAGGTCCGCTCGAAGATCGAAGACGCACTCACGATCCAGCTGATCCCCGATGACAAGGACTCATATGCCGCCTGCAAGAAGGCACGCATGTACTTTGTCCACAAGAGAAACGACATCGACAGGCGCTTGAAGGAACTCAACGAAGAGGACCGCGAGCGCATCAAGAAGCGCGGTGTCACGGCCAAAGAGCTGAAGTCGATACTTGAGCCTGGAGAGCGGCACTTCACCGACATGATCGAGGCCGAAGATGCCAGGCTCGAAGCGATCGAGGAGGAGAAGAAGCGCCAGCTCCAGCAGAAGATCACCGATCGGATGACCGCATTCTCACAGTATGGCGCAGTCGTGTCATACAATGAGGTTGCCGCCATGACCGATGAGGAGTTCGACACCGCACTCTTCGATGCGGCCGAAGAGCACAAGGAGCAAGAGAGGATCCGCCAGGAGGAAGAGGCTGCCAGGCGGGCCGAGGAAGAGAGGCTTGCCGAGGAGCGTGCAGCCCTTGAGGCTGAGCTGGCCAGGGAACGCGAAGCCAGAGAAGAGGCCCAGAGGAAGTTGGATGCTGAAAAGGCCGCCATGGAGGCAGAGAAAAAGAAGATGGCCGAAGAGGCCGCTGCTCTCCAGGCTGAAAAAGACAGGCTTGAGCGAGAGGCCCTGGAAAAGCAGGAGGCTGAGGCTCGCAGGATCGCCGAAGAGAAGGCAGCAGAAGAAGCTAAAGAGCGTGAAGCACAAGAAGCTAAAGAGCGTGCGGAACGCGAGGCTGCGGAGGCTGCGCGGCAAGAAGCGCTAAAGCCCGACAAGGACAAGCTGTCCGAGATTGTAGAGTCCATCCGCGCTGCTATCGACGATGAATTTGCCAAGCTCGCCGTCTCAGAACAGCTTGTATATGTTGCAGAACTTCTGCAGGCCATGCTCGTGGAGGCGTGCGACGAGGCCAATCTGATGATCAACAGGGTATAGGCGGGAGATCCCGGTTTCGGAAACAACCTTATAGTAGATGGCCGGGCGTTGGGGAGGCGAAGCGGCACGAATCGAGGGAGGGTGTCCGCCCGGTCAGAAGGAGGCACATGGAAGAAGAGCAAGAACGCCTATCAATCGTCAACATGAAGGATGGGGGACTGGTCGAACAGATCGACCGGGCCATCGCTGCGGTCCTGGAGAACGTCCAGGACGTCAACACAACCGAGAAACCAAGAGAGATCAACGTGAAGATCGTCATTGCTCCGAGCAAGGACAGGACCCTCCTGGAGTTTGGATTTGAGGTCAACTCCAAGCTGGCAGGTATGGGCAAGTACACCTTCACTGCAGATCTCGACACCGACGAGAGGGGCCGTCCCGTGGCTATCGAGCGGGGCCGACAAAAGAAACTCCCGTTTGAGGTAAAGGAGGTCACACAGTTATGATCGAAGCTGCAATCAGCAAAATTCTCAGCCTGCGACCAGTAGAGACCCTTCAGATCAATGGTCACACGTACACCACAAGCGCGGTGCACCGGGTCGCATCTCCCGAGGAGGCGTTCACCCGGCCGCTTGTCTTCACGACACTGACCGGCCTGGTTGACTTCTACAACAGCGCCGAGGACGGCGCACTGGCAGACGATCTGATCAAGTCTTACTTCCACATCGAGAATCCGCGATCTGTTGTCCTGGTCGGCGATCCCATGGGCCCAAGCAATGAGCGCCCCACATACGCCGGTTCGGTCTACGACGAAAATACGTACAGGTTCGGTGACTGGACAGAGATCGACATGTTCATCATTGCCCTCATGACTCAATTCGTTGAGACGGAGGATTCAAAGATGCTCATGAGCTATCTCGGGAACCTGTCAGACGAGCACGTCAAAGAGCGCGTAGACGACGGCGTGAGTGTCACGCTGACCGTCAAGACTGGCATAACGACGAAGAGCCAGGTTACCATCACAAATCCTGTGAACCTTGCACCATATGCCACGTTCACCGAGATAGATCAGCCGTCAAGGCCCTTCATCTTGAGAACCCGGAGCCATGGTGACGATGTGCAGGTTGGCCTGTTTGCTGCCGATGGGAACAAGTGGCAGGCAGAAGCTATCCAGAGGATCAAGAAGTTCCTGAATGATAAACTACCGGAGGCCTGCGTTCTCGCGTAGAGCGTAGAAGGGGAGTATGAAAGAGATACAAGCACAGATCCGCCATGCCTGCCCTATCTGTCAGGGCAGGTTTGGCGGATACATGAAGCCCTTTGGGGAAGAGTCAGAGGAGAAGCTGAAGGAGTTCAAGCCGAACCAGATCGTGAACACCAGAGTTTCTGGAACGCGCAAGGAACGGTCACTTCGACAGCTCAACACATACTGGGCTTGCTGCCAGACTGTGGCCGACAATACAGAGGATCCCGGATGGAACATGAAGGAGAAGGTAGACTTTGTCTGCCGTGTACAGACGCACTTCGTGGATCCGGATCTCATCTTTGTCCGCCCGGACGGCACCGTCCAGTATGGGTACAGATCAATCGCGTTCGTAAACCTGGCCCACATCGAAGCATGCAACTATTTCGACCGTGCCTTCGCTGTCATGGCCAAACACCTGGGGATCTCTGTTGATACCCTGGTCGAAGAAACTCAGAGAAATATGAAAAGCTATTAGGAGGCGTATCATGAACAAGGCAATGTTGATAGGCAGACTGGGGCAAGATCCAGAGGTAAAGTACACTCAAATGGGCACGGCCGTCTCGAATTTCAGTATCGCCACATCCAACAGGTGGAGAGACAAGAACGGCGATCAACAGGAAAAGACCGAGTGGCACCGCATCGTCGCCTGGGGCCGCCTGGGAGAGATCTGCGGAGAGTACCTGCAGAAGGGGAAGCAGGTCTTCGTGTGTGGCCGCATCGAAACGAACAAGTGGCAGGATAGGGATGGTACCGACAGATACACGACACAGATCGTTGCTACAGAGGTTGAGTTCCTTGGCAGTCGGAACGACAACGGCGGCCAGAACATACGGCCCCCGTCCACCCCGCCGACACGGGGCGAAATGCCGCCTGGTGCCAGCGATGACGATGATTCTATCCCTTTTTGAGGTTATCGTGGAAAAACAATGCTTTAAGTGCCTAAAGGAGTGGCGGACATATGAGACCACACCCCAAACCGCAAACACCGCGTAGCGACCCATACAAGATATGGATCAGAACGCAGCCGTGTGTGAACTGCGGCCGCTATGCGAACGAATACCTTGACGTGGTCCCAATGCACGGACGAACCGCCGGGACCGCGATCAAGGGGTCTGATTTCGAGATCCTTCCCGGCTGCGTTTCTTGTCATGAAGCCGAGCACCGGCGACGGAAGCTGTTCTGGGAGGTTGTTAAGGAAAGGACCGGATATACACGGGCCGAGCTGGTTGCAATACACAGGAGGAGATATGAACAAGCACTTAGCGGGGCAGCTTAACGAGCGGGCCCTCAGGGAAACTGTGGCCGTCATCGAGACCCCCTCCGGTGTCGTGAAGAACATACACCCGGATCTATTGGAGTTTGTGGAGCCGATCAATGATTAGGGACATCATGAGGTTCGTTAGGATGGTGTTCGTCAGCTGGATGCCAGTATGGACACTGGATCACCTACGGGAGATCCGGCAGTACGAGGCTATCCAGGTGGTAGGTGAGTTGCCTCACAGATCCTTGGTCCTGGAGGTCGGTGCAGGTGCCGGGTGGCAGGCTCGCATATTTGCTGACCTGGGCCGCTCAGTGACACCGCTTGAGGTACACGGAAGCAAGTATTCACGTATAAGTGAGGTCTACATAAGGTACTATGATGGCGAGAAGATCCCGTATTCTGGCAAGCTATTTGACGCGGTCTTCACATCCAACACCCTTGAGCATATGCCACGAGTGATGGCCATGCAAAGCGAGATGCAGCGCGTCTTGATTCACATGGGGATCGCAGTCCATGTGGTTCCAACGGCCTCCTGGGCTTTCTGGACATTCCTCACAACCCTATTCAAGTGGTGGAGGGTCCCGCATGCACACGGCGTACACGCCAGGAACCCGATCAAGGAGATGTTCAGCTATACCAGGAAGGCCTGGGAGAGACTCCTACTGGACGCTGGATGGCTGGTGGAAAAGTACCATGTAAACAACATCTTCTATACCGGCAATAGCATTTTCGCGGGCAGACTTTCTCTAAAGTCGCGGGTGCGTCTCAGTCGGATACTGGGCAGCTCCTGTCACATTTTCGTGCTGAGGGTGAACCATGAATCGTGACACAAAAAGTACCCTAAGTTTGGGTCACAAAGTGCTTACTGTCGTGATAACTGCTATCGTGACATATGGGCTTATCGAGCTGATCGAGTGGGCGATAAAGTCGTAACACCCTTGTCACTATCTGGGAGGTTTGTCATGTCACTTAATAGGGTGCCACGTTTGTCCATATATCCTGGACATATCCTGTTCGTTATCGGATCCCTTGAAGTTGGTGGAACCGAGAAGCAGCTCGTAACTCTCGTCAACGGCCTGATGCAGCTTGGTGTTATCGGGGTGGATGTATTTGCCCTGGACGCTTCTGGACCACTGCGCGATCAGGTTCATGCAAAGGTTCACGATGGAGGAGTACGTGGATCTATGCGTCGCAAACCGTGGCGCATGATTGTCGCAAGTTGGAGGCTCTTCCAGTTGATTCGGCGGACGCGTCCGCAGATTCTCCACGCATACCTTCCCCTGATCACATTCATCGGTGCCCTCCTGGGCCGCCTGTGTAAGGTTCCCATGGTGATAACCGCCAAGCGAGCCCTCGGGACACACCAGGATCGGCGGCCGATACTGAAGCCCCTGGATCGCATAGCGAACAGGCTCAGCCACAAGATAACAGTCAATTCAGTGGCAGTCTATATGGACACTGTCGACCGCGACGGTGTGGATCCGCATAAGCTGGAGCTAATCTACAATGGTGTGAGGACACCAAGATGCGGCTCGGACATGTACTGGGGGTCGCCGCGCACAACGATAATCACAGTAGCCAATCTGATCCGGTACAAGGGACACACGGACCTCTTAAAGGCCATAGATCGTGTGGTATGCAAAGGGCACCACGTAAACGCGTTGATCGTGGGTGAGGATCGCGGAATGCTGCAGGAACTGAAGGATATGGCCTACGGCTGGTGCCTGAAGGACAATGTCAGCTTTCTCGGCCAGAGAGACGACGTGTCGAGACTGTTCAGCATCAGCGATATTGCAGTGTTGCCATCGCATGAGGAGGGCTTCTCAAATGCTATCCTGGAGGCTATGGCCCACGGTCTCCCGGTTGTGGCATATGACGTCGGGGGGAATAATGAGGCGGTGAACAATGGTATCACCGGCTACTTGGTCCCGGATGGGGACTATGTTGCGATGGCTGATCGGATCATCGATCTTATCGAGAACCCCGGCAGGGCGCTTTCCATGGGGGATTCCGGGATAGAACGCGCATCTTACATGTTCAATATCCACAGGATGATCGACAAACACGTTTCACTATATTGGGGGGAATAATGTGCGGAATTGTCGGATGTGGCAAACAACCAGTACAAGCTATGGCCAATCCTGATGTGGGAGATGTGGAGGGAGAGATGGGGTTGCTAAGGAAGATCCGTGGGATCTTGATCTACTGCAAGGTCTGCATGCAGAGGACCATGTCCTGGATGGCCATGATCAACTCGGCAATGATCGTCCTCCTTGTTCTTTCCGAATTTGGGATCAGCGTCAAGAAGTGGGCCATACCGATCTACATAGCAGCAGTCGTGATCATGGTGATTGTCGGGATCATAGAGGATCGCGCCGGGTTTCACCGTGAGGAGATGAGAACCATAGCTGAAAGGAACCCGTACTTCCTGGACATTATGCATCAGCTGAAGGAGATCAAAAGGAGACTATTTTAATGGGAAGGACAACTGTCGTGTGCGGTGTCGAAGAATGTGAGCACAACAGAGTGGGGGCCTGCACACGGAGGGTTATCTTCATTGGCAAGGGTGGTAAGTGCGCAGACAATGAGGAGGTGAATCGTGAACGCCACAGAGATACAGTATCTGACTCACACCTGGAACCCGGTAAAGATGCGGTGCAAAAGGGTTTCAGAGGGATGTGAAAACTGCTGGCACTTGACAATCTGTGATCGATTGAAGCGCAATCCGGCCCTCTCCGAGGAAAAAAGGCGTGCATTTGCCGGGGAGGTCGATCCGTTCATCGATATGGATGAGCTGGATGCTCCCAGAAAGAGACGCATTCCGTCCATCATTGGTGTACAATTCATGGGCGATTTGTTTTATGAGGGAAACAGTCCGTCCATGATCAACACTGTGTTTGCCACAATGCTACTGGCACGCCAGCACACCTTCCTGGTGCTCACCAAGCGCCCAGAGAGAATGGTTGAGCTATACCAGCACTGGTGGTCATGGGATAACGCGCCAAAGCATATCTGGCTCGGTATCACTGCGGAGAATCAGGCCAGGTTTGAAGAGCGATTTCAACATCTGGTGAAGGTGCCGTCCAGGGTGAAATTCATCAGCGCCGAACCTCTTCTTGGTCCTATAAACCTCGGATGGTGGCAGTGGTATATTGACTGGGTGATAACCGGATGTGAATCTGGGCCCGATAGGCGATACGCACATTGGGACTGGTTCCGTGAGCTCAGGGATCAATGTAAACATCCGAGGCTCAAGCAAATCCCATTCTTCTTTAAGCAGGGAGAGCGACTGTCCGGACATATACAATCAATGCCAATGCTCGACGGCACAGTGTGGGATCAGTTTCCGGAGGGGGTGTCCCATGCCAACCTTTAAGTCGGTATTCGGAAACGGTGGAAACATCGCGGGTTTTGAGTGGGACTGGCAATGTGAGGATTGCGGAAAGCAGCTGGACTTCCTACTCGTGGTGGAGAGCAAAACATCGATAGACTGGCAAGCGCGGTGTTGTGGAACGACATATATCATCTCGCCGTTCGCGGCTTGCTACTGCAAGGAGAAACCATGAAGTCTGCATGGATAACCGCTGTACTATTGTTCTTTGCAATGATTGTGGTGTCTTGGCCATCCTTTCTCGCAAAGGGATACGTCACCGACGTAGAAGCTGGCCGTCAACCTGAGCATATTGGAGGTCGGATCGAGTTCAACAGCCCCACGGCGCAGATGACCCTGTGGCCCGATGGCGAGCTGACGATCAACGGAACCAGGGTAGAGAAGCTCTACAACTTCGAGATCCGGAAAGCCATACAGGAGCTGGCAAAGTCTATCAGACACAACGAGTCTCTCCTAATCAAGGACCGGGTAATAGAAAACCTCACTCACGCTCTTGAAGAGGCGAGTGAGGCTCTCGATAAATGCGTTCGGGGTTGCTACTGCAGGCCCGCTACTTGTTCTGATTATCCTGGAGGGCCCTCTTACCCACCAGAAAGTTCAGGACCACCGGCAACAGGGCCTTGACTGCGGTCTCGCCGAACAGAACAGTCAGCACAAGCAGGTTGATCAAGAAGAACACTGATCCTTCAAGTGATTCCGCTTCTATAGTCCATGCCTTGCTGAATACCATGAAGTCGAGATACAGCGTGGAGAAGCCCCACACGATACGCTGAACACCCCTTAGAAAAAGAAGCGTTCTTCCTGCTACCGGTACAGACTCAAGATCTTTCTTCTCAATATCTCCTTTGTCTACGTCGATTTGATCGTTCATGACAACACCCCCCTTCTATGATTTACCTGTGAACATTTCCTTGAGCCACACCATAGCAAAGACCGCAATCGTTGACATGGCCCCAGACATGCCACCCCAGAGACCAGACTTGACCTTTAAGGCAGACACGTCCTTACCTATCTCATCGAGTCTTTCAAAGATCTTGATCTGATTCTCGCGGTTGTCCCTCGCGGACGTCTCAAGAACCTTGAATTTCTCCTCGAAGTATTTGTCCCGATATTCATCTTCGTCGACCATGATACCTCCCGCTCAGCTCACTTCCCGATTTCATCCCGGTATAGGAAGTTTCCGGATATGAGGTTCTTTAGACCGAGCCTGTCCATGGCTTTCTTGTATTCATCCTTGAATACCTCGTAAAGACCGTCTATGAATCTATATAGCATGCTGATATCCTGGCTTGAGTAAAGCTCGGGACTGTTTGCAGTCTCCATTGCGTCCTCTTCTTGGCAATGCAGAAACTGTCTCACCTTGATGTATACGGTGTGAGGGTTCATCCCGAATTGCTCAAGATATTCATGCGTGCCCATGCCTATTCTGCCAGTGACCTCAACATCCCTGACAGCGTGCAGAATTGCCATTTTGATGTGGTGCTCTATCTCTGCTTCTTCGAAGTCTTTCTCATCCCAATTATCAGGAATGTTGTATGCTGCCTTGATCTCATCATACGCATCCTGGAAAGCGCCGATCGCCTTTAGTGCTCCCTCTATGTATATGGACCTGTCGCTGATCCTTGACGAGAGCTCCTCCATGTCTATTTGGCGGAGCTCCTTGACGAACACGTTCTCGTCAGGACCTCCACCACTCGCTTGAATCCTGCGCAGCTCTATCTGGTCCCTTTTGAGATCAAATATGTTCTCCTTTAATGCGGCCCTCTTCTTCTCAATCTCTGCCAAGCACTGCCTCAATCGCCTCAGTGGGGACTGAGACAGCATGGAGATCGTCATCAGCTTTGACATCGCCTGTGAGTTGCGCTTCCCGAATGCTCTCGTTGCCCGATCGATCTCTCCCATTCGTCTGGCCACAAGTGCCATTTTCTCGTGATCCATTGTGTGAAACTCAATCTTCCCGCCGTCAACTATATTTCTTGCTACAATTACAGACATGGATGCTTCTATAGATTTCTGCAGGTCTGCCTTTACTACTTGCCTGTCCATACCACCCTCCTATGCGTTAGATGTCGCGCAGTGCACCCACTTGGCAGCCTCAAGATCCCCGAAGTCAGTGGCATTTCCTGCGCTTGAAATTGTGATGTAGTCGATCGTGTTTACCTTGTCGCCGTCGTCATTACTGGTATTGCCGCCGCTGAATATTCCACGGTCTGCTGTCCCGCTGGACGTCGATCTGAGGTATTGCCTTGCCTGTGTGAGATCCCCGAAGTCGGTCGCATTGCCGGTTGTTGTGATCGTGACATAGTCCATTTCGTTTCGCACAGCACCGGTGTATCCCCCGCCGAACACGCCACGATTGCTTGTCCCGTTTGAGCAAGCGTCAGGGCCATATCTCGCAACCGTCAGATCTCCGAAGTCTGTACCGTTGCCTTCGGAGCTGATCGTGACGTACTCGATGACGTTTGTGAGGGATCCTGTATATCCGCCAGCGAAAACGCCCCTGTCTCCGGTCGCGTTAGACGTGGCCGCCAGATTGCTCTTTGTGGCAGTAAGGTCGCCGAAGTCGGTTGCATTGCCTGCAGAGCTGATTGTGATATAGTCAATCGTATTCTGCAGGGTCTCGCTGCCGGTATCCCCGCCGCCAAGTATGCCCCTATCTGAGGTTCCGTTAGAACACGCAGCTCCATAGAACCTCGCCTGGGAGGAGTCGCCGAAGTCGGTTGCGTTCCCTTCCGAGCTGATAGTGATGTAGTCCATGGTGTCGTTGGCCGCATCTGTCCAACCGGCCATGAATACGCCACGGTCTGTAGCGCCGTTCGACGCTGCATCACACCCTCGCCTGGCTGCCGTGAGATCTCCGAAATCCGCAGCGTCTCCCAGCGTGCCTATTGTCAGGAACGATATGACGTTGATGACGGACACCCCGCCACCTCCGAATACACCTCGGGCCCCTGCCGCAGCCGGTGCTTCGACACCTGCAACTTTCGCTGGGCTCTCCACGCCATTTACCTTCGCCGGATCTTCTACACCAGTAACCTTGAATGCAGCTATCGCAGCGCCTGGCAATGCAACAATGACCGAGAGGCCCCCGGTTGTTATGAGAAACCTCCGCCTATCCACTACGGCACCTCAGTATAGGTCGCGTCTGGATTGAAAAATATGTACCCTGCAGCGATTCCGAACCCCACTATTTGCACTATGTCGCCGGTGTCAGATGGTGCAGCATATACAACGTCTCCGGCTGTCCCATCGCTGAGGTATACAACGTCCCCAGAGGCTGCAGAGCTGAATGCGGTGTCGTCGCGTATGGTGCCACTCAACAACAGCCTGCCAGTTTCACCGTCACCTGCGCTGTCCAGGGCAATGCCTAGTGCTGGATGTTTCACTGCGGCGTTTGTGCCGAGGGCCTTGAGCCATTCGTCTGCGGTTGCATCAGGGTAGCACAGCTCACCAAACACAACAGTCTCGCCGAATGTGACAGTAATGATATCGCCAGTAACTGATGTGTCAGCATTCAGGGTTGTCGGTATGGTCCTGTCCCCCCTGAAGCTCTGAGACCAGGCGGCCATCAGAAACGGGACCGAGATTGCCAGCATAATAAGCGCTTTGGTAGACCTTTTCATGACGCCCCCCTATTGGATCATCAAGACTGTTGTTACTGTTGCCGCAGAAGCCCCGCCTGTCTCAGTAGCCCTAATCTTCATAAACCTGGCAGGTTCTGGCTCGAACTGCAAGAGTCCACTTCCGGAAGTTAGCCCAGATCCTATGTCAGAAGCTGTAGAGGGCTCCACAAACGTCGACCCATCGTTCGAAAGATAGTACTCGAACTTCACAGTTCCGTCGCCGGTAATCGTGTATTGCAGAGAGAAATATCCTTCGGGCTTAATAGCATTCAGGTCGTATGTCTGCAGCTCGCTCGTTCCGCTGGCAGTTAGCGCGGTAGAGCTATGATAGCTGAAGGTCTTGATGGCGTTGTTCTCTGCAAGGGCTACGACAGCTACCAGCAGGCTCGCGCTGAGGGCTACGATTAGTTTCTTCATTTTCAATCTCCTTTTCTGACTGTCTGGTTGAATCTACGATTGAAGTCCATGGCAAACCCACGGATTCTCTTCTCTATGCTCTTCTTCTGTTGATCGGATGTGGCCTTTCGCTTAGACCGATTTAGCTTTGATATCGTGGTCTGCATGTTCCTGGCCAGCTTGAACATACGCCATTCCGGGTGTTTCTTGCTGTATTCCAGCTTCTCAGATCCGGACAGGATCTTCCACCGATTGTAGTGACCTATGGCCCGATCGCTGTTTGCCCTGAATGTCTGATAATCATACCATTCGTTTTGATCTTTCACAATCTTTCGGACGAATGGCTTTCTCCTGGTCGGCACTTCTTTGCCCTTGTACGTCTCCGCGACCAGACCGGCAGTGTCTGCATAGAACCTGCCAGTCCCACCGGTGGCGAAGTCCCACAGGTGATCGAGTGTTTCTGGTGATATATCGGCAAACTCCCAGACTGCGGGCTCTACGAGATTGCCGCCAAACAGGGCGTTTAGACCCCTGGTCAGCGCTTTACTTGTGGGCCGTGCGCTGTTCCAATACAGCTGACTGTCCGGGCGCTTCGGCCCGTAGCTGAGCTGATCTGGTCTGATGGGTCCGCCCATGAAATTCTCATTCTTGGCGATCTCGATAAATGGATCCACAACAGTTGGAGACACGAGCTTCAAGAGCCCATCAGATCCACCGATAGGGTTGAATGCATCAAGGGCTGCAACTGCCATGAATGCTGCGCCGACTGCAGGGGTTTTCCCCTTAATCCCGCCGGATATCAGATTGTGGTACACGTCATTCATGGCGTGCCCGAAGGCCACGAACACGTTGAATCCATACGGAAGCATGACAGTAATCTGCTCTCCGTCGGGTAGCATCATGATGTAGTGTCGCTGTTTCATGTACGGGTTGATCTTGTCCCACTTGTCGACACCGTCATCGTCTTCGCCGCCGACCAGGCGATTCATCTCGGCGAGACCGAACCCGAGGGCCGCCAGCCCATATCCGATCCTTCTTACGTTCTTGTGTCTCAGGGACTTGATCACGACGGCTGAGCCCTGGATACCGGCATTGTAGAAGAGATACATGGCATTCATGGCGGTTCCATACTGACCCTTCCTATTGAAGTTGACGGTCAGATTTTTCGCCAAGCTCGCAGCCTGCGGCTCGGTTACACCGGACTCGATGGCGGCACGGAACGCGCTGAGACGCACCGCGTTCTCAACGACGGTATTGTAATCGGCGACGACATCAAAGAGCGCCTTGCTCACACGCTTTGCCGTCTGCAGCGTACCCTTGCCATCCTTGGCCAGCCTCTGGATTTGCCTCGCCTTCCTGTCAGTAGAGTGGATATCCATCCATCCGACCTGTCCGCCAGCCTTCTTGAATCGCCGGTACCACGCGGCCATTTCGCTCTTACCTTCGCCACGGAGCTGATCCCTGATCCCCTTCATTGCACCGGGGACATACTTCAAAGTGTCCTTGGCTGCCTGCGCACCCTTTTCGCCGGCAAGTCTGATCATCGCTGTCTGGATGTCCCTTTGGAAGTTGGTGACGATAAACTCCGGGTTGAAAGACGTGTTGATCGTAGATAGATACCTGTTGATCGAAGCCAGCGCATGGACAACCTTGCCGACCTGTGGCTGATTCAGCCGGTTCAGCGCCTCCCCAAGCTCCTTCTGTGCGACCTGGATATGATAGACCTCTCCATCCCGTGTGACCGAGAACACATCCCCACGGCTTGCCCATTTCGGATCCGGGACCCTCTTGACCTTCCCCCCGACATAGGCCCTCATGGTCGGCATCGGCCGGTAATCGCCGGGCTCATACCCACCCTTCTTCGGCTTCGTTCCGGGCTTGTGGATGGTCCACATGTTCTCGTTTGGATTCTTCTCTACCATATCGAGAAACGCCTGTCCGATCTTGGCTCTTTCTGCCTGCTGTATGGTCTGGGCAGTCTGGGAGAATAGGTTTGCAAGGAGGTCGGTGGCCCTGCTCTGTCTACCGAGCGCCCTCTTCGTCCCGCTTCGCTTAACGCTGAGCCCCTGGTTGTGGCCCATGATGTTTATGACCTCTTCGTCGGCCACCCCCTTCAGCGGGATGTAATTCTCGTACCTCTCCCATGCTTCGACCACCTCCGCAGTCTCAAGACCTGCCTCGCGTATGATGGCTCTCTGCTCATTCGAGATCTTCCTGACCATGCCCTCCAGGCGCTGAAGCTCTGCGGTCTTACCCTCCGCCTTGAACTTCTTGAGGATACCGGCGGCCTCTGTGTCGGTCATTCCGGAACCCTCTCCCGGACCAAACTCCTTCGGGTTGATGCTGTGGATGTACTCATTTCGCTCTGGTGCATGCCTTGCGTACAGATAGTCCTCAAGCTCCTCGACGGTGATCTTGCTCTTCCGGATAGCCTCCATGAGGGGGCGCACAGTCTCATCCTCGAAGCGTTCCATGCGATCCTGTGCCTTGCCGGTACTGAGCTCTTCGATGAGGTACGGAGACTCGTCTCTGATCACTTCGCCGCGTTCTGCGAGCCACTCCTCGACACGCTTGATCGGAAGGTACTGATCCTGGAACTTCCTCCTGAGACCGTCGACCTGGGATTCCGCGTGCATGACATCGGTGATCGGGTTTTTCTTTGGATCCCGTATGTGCTTCACCTCTTCTACGATGGGCGCTTCCCTTGCCTCGGCTGCGGCCCTGGCAGCTGCGGCTCTGGCTTCAGCTATGCGTCTCGCGGCCCCGGCTGGACGTCTCTCGCCTATTGTGGCCTCCGCCTGGATCATCACAGGGCTGGCACTCGGTTCGTTTGCCGCCTCCCTGTATGCAACTATAGATCCTTTTTCTATACTTGCGTCCTTGAAGACCTTCTTCACTGTGCTCATGTAGTCCTTGAGGGGTTTGTTCTGTTGGAATCCCTTCTTGGTGACCTTCCCCTTTCCGGACTTGTTGCCCTCATACACGGAGATGTGCACAGCTCCGCCTGGGGCTACAGCGTTATAGGCCTGACGGAGCACCTGTACCTGGTTGCCTCTCTCCTCGATGACGTTGAGGACATTCGCTATGACTACCGCGTCTACGGGGTTTGCCTTGACCTGCTTGATCACCTTATCGTTGTGCTCCTCCGTCCTATTGAACGGATCGTACACAAGGCTGGTGATCCCTGCTTTCTTGTGTGCTTCTGTGGCGTTGTCGAACTTCCCTCCGCCAAGATCGAGTATCCTCTTGATGGTCTTACCGGCCGCGCCGCTCTTCTGCCAGTCGGCAATGAGCCTGGAATGCAGCTTCGGCAGCTTCGACCTGTTGATGCTGGTGTCTGCGCTGGTGATGTCCTGGACAGGCCTATCCCAGAGACGATCACCGAACCTATCGTTATGTGCCTCCTGGGCCGTCCGTGGAACTGACAGCCGTCCAGAGTGGCCACAATTCGACGCACACCTTTCCTGGTGCTTCTCATGAAAGCACTTGCCGCCGACAATGCAGCACGTCCTCTTGTCTCCATCGAGTGCCGGGTTTCCATCTATGAACTCCACAAGGGCCCTGGATTCCTTGTTACCCGGCTTCAGGGTGCCGTCCTTCTTGAAGGCAAACTTGAAATCCTCCGCCCCTGCAGGCATCGGCTTGTTGTAGTCTTCATGGTGATATGGGGTGATGACGTCGATGAATTGATCCATCCCCTTGTAGGAGAGGTTCAGGTAGTCCTTGTACTCCTTCAGGTTCATGGCGACTACGCGCACCTTGACATTCTCCGGGAACTTCTTCTTGAGTCGGAGGGCTTCATCCCACGGCATTCCGCCGTTCTGCCCGAGAACTCCATCGTCGATCGAGACGTTGATCACGATACCGCGATCCCCGAAATCCTCGACAAACTCGGTGGTTTTGGTGATAGCCTTGACGGAGAGACCCCTCTGGGCAGCATGGTCCAAAACCGTCTCAACTTGATCATGATGCCACTCCCTCACATAGTCAGAGAAGCTGAATAGGCGGAGCCCGCCGCGACGATTCAGATCGTCGATCTTCTTCTGGCCCCATCTAAGTATCTTGGCCTTCTTCGGATCTGGGTTATACGGTGTGGTCTCATAGACCGGCTTTGCCTTGGCGGCGATGACATCATCGATACTCTTCCCACGGATGAAGTTGTCGACAGCAAGCCGTCTCGACTGTTCGACATAGCAGTAGGAACATGGCACGTCGATCCCATCAGCCACGGCCTGATCATACATGCGTATCCAGAAGTCAGGGTTGATCAGCTCATTCCAGATATCGCTCTGAGCGTCGATGTCGCGTATGTCACCAAGTTTCCCATCAGAGAGGTGCTTGGCCACATACTCAAGGAGGTTCCGCTTCTTGGGGCAGATCGATCCGGGATCCCAGGACATGAACGTCTTTGCGTTTTTGAAGAAGCCCTGTGTGGACATCTCCTTCGCAGACGCTTCCGTTCCAATGACGTATCTCAGCACGGCTTCCTTGGCCGAGTAGTAATACTTCTCGTTGAGATCCTTCCCATTGACAATGATGTCTTGGTAGATATGATCCAGAGGGTGGCTCTTCCCTGCACCCCTCAACCGATCGGCAACTGCCTTTATGGCAGACATGACACGCCTGAAGATAGACCTAAGCTCCTTGGAAACAACGGTGCTTTTTCCATCCAGGTTTCTGAGCCACCAATCACGGAATCCGTCAGCAAACCACTCGCTCTTGTTCTTGAACTTCTTCCCAGGATTCTCCTTCTTGAACGCTTTGGCAGCCGCCTTGTACTCCCTGGTGACAGTCTTGAAGTCTCTCGACTGGACAGGGCCAAGAAGGCGCTTATAGGCAAACTCGCCAAATTCGTGGAGAAACACGTCCACATTCCGGCCATTGAACATGACCGCGACGTGATTAGCGTCCTCTTTGAGTTCCCCTACCTTCTCGGTGATAAGGGCACCCTCGACCACCTGTTGCTGCTGTTGGCTGCCAGGCACCCCATGGGCAGCAAGCTGTGCTCCGGTAGGGGCAAACTGCTGCTCTGAGAAACGTGGCTCGAAGTGATCCTTCCAGGACTGCGGAAACATCTCCATGATGCCGTCGATAATCGCGGCCTCATCCTTGGTCACCAGCCCCTTTTTGACTGCCTGCTTCAGGCCTACATGTTTGACGTCGGCTGTCTTGAATTCCGGAAGAGGCTGATTCTCCCACTTCTCGCGGCCAGCCAGGCTGAAGGCATAGTGATCTTCCAGGGTAATGGCGTTCTCATCGAACACGACATAGTTCGACGGCCGAACATCAGCAACAACCAGGTCTCCGCTCTGGAGACCCTTGATGATTTCTCGGTACTGTGGCAGATGCTCTGGAACGATATCCGGATCCTTGAATGCTCCGGGATCCTTCTCAAGCATATTCGACCAGTTGGTGAGCGTATTCGCAGTACTCTTGGCATCCCCCTTGTTAAAGTCTATGACCCTCTCGATGGGCTTCATCACACGCTTCGAATACTTTACTGGCTTGCCGTCCTTATCCTCAAATCCCCACACGGCCTTCCCCTTGGTCAGGCTCTCTATTGGGTACTTGATGCCGTCTACTCCAGCCCTGAGAAGGTATTTGGAGGCCTCTTCCTTAGAATTCAACACCTCGGTAATGCGCCTATACAGATCCTGACCGCTTCTGAAATGACCGGCAGCCACGCCCGAATCCACAAGACGAGACTCGGTCGACCCATCTTTTATGGCTTCGCGGATGAGCCTGCGGACTTCCTTCGGTACCGGCTTGTACCACTCAAGATACGTGTATTCGCTCGGGTCCTTGCCCTTGTGCAGGGAGACCTCGTAAACGTGTCGGGCTGGTGCCATGGCGATCTGGCCCTTATCTACAAGTCTACGATACTTGAGCCAGGCAAGCTGAGCCTCTGCGTTTTCCTCTTGAGCGCTACGGATGTCATGGATAGTGTTAAGATCGGCCTCCACTTCGAGATCGTCAAGGCGCTTCCATAGGGCCTCATACTTTGGGGTTGTGATTTCATCTTCGGCAGATATTAGCCTCTGGGCTATCTTCCTCCCCTGTGGCGTATCCAGCGATCCGATAAACGATGTTGTCTTTCTCTTTGCGCCCAGACCATCGATAAAATCATCGATATCCGAAAGAACCTCTTCTTTGGTTCTCTCACCCTTTGCGACCTCCTCGGCATTCAACACGACCTCAGACCAACCGACGTGCTCTGCGATGTCCGGATACTTCGTCTGGAGGTCTGTCACATCATCTATGCGGTTCTTTCCGATATTGAGAGCGTGCCTTTGACCACCAATACTTCTGGCGTAATGCCGTGCAATTCTCTCCTCTTCGGTGAAATATAGACCCCACCCGAATGCAGTTGCCCCCTCTCCGGACCCAATATACTTTGTCTCGAACTGATCCACCACAGCGCCGGTTCCGTGTTTCAGTTTAGCAATCATTGCCGGTGTATCTTCGACATCGAGAACCTTGCGGATATTCTCCAGCTCCTCCCTGGCAAAGGTGTCGGGCTTCTTTGGCGCGACGTATCTCCCGCCTGGATGCCGTATCATGCCAGCCTTCTCCAGCATGGCTGCACCGGCATCAGACCCTCGATATGCGGACACTCCACCCTTCAGAATAAGATCCTGCAGGATCTCGGTGCCATATCCCTTTCGGCGCTGTTTGGCAGAAACCTCAATGTCGCCAATGGTAGTGCCAACCATACGCGCATTGCCTATCTTGCGGCCACTCTTGTCGGTGTAGTCGAATCTGCGGACTCCACCCTCACCCTCTGTCTCTGTTGCCTTCAGTCTTTGAGGTGCGGGCTGTCCAGGCAAACCCTCAACGGCAGCAAACTGCTCCCGTTTCTCCTTGGTGCGCCTGGTGACCTCTGCAGGGTCAAGGGTTTTCGTATAGAACGTGGTGGGCTTCATGCCCTCCTGGACGGTCCACTGGTATCCCAGCGGAGTCTCGGATGGCCCGTCATATTTCAGCTTGAAACCGGGGATCTCCTTCGCAACAGCTTCGGCAGTTTCCATCGCCTCTTTTGCTTTTGGCAATGGCTTTCTGACCACTCCCTTGTCGGCTGGGAGGATAGTATCGTCGGTCACCTTTGGCTTTTGAGCCTCAGCGAATCTCCTTTCCAGCTCCTCCAGGCGAGCAATGTCTGCTTCCTTGGGCGCTATTTGTGTAGGCACCTCTTCTTCAAACTCGGCCTCTTCTCTCGCTTCGGCTTCCAGCCGTGCCGCCTCATCGTCCCGTACACGAACGCGTCCAGCTTCCGGCCCCTCATCCCTTGCGAACGGCCTTTCCGTAGTAAAGCCTTCTCTTGCTTCAATGGCATCGGTCTCTCCTTCTGGGAGCTGTATGGCCTCACTCGGCACCAGCTCCATCCCCTTGGGGCCCTCTTGCAGTACAAATCCCTGTCCGGGTGGCAAGGCAAGCTGCGTTCTCAGTTCTTCGAGCCTCTCCTCTTCCACCAACACTGGTCCCATTGGGCTGCCCACGAGAGCAAAGCCTTGGCCTGGTGGCAGTGTTTTCCGTTCTGGTGGACCCTCGATCTCACGCTCTGGAGTAGGTCTCCGACCGGGCTGAAGCTCAAATCCCTGTCCAGGAGGGAGTGCCAGCGTTTCAGTTTCCGTAACGCCCATCCTTCTTTGCAACTCTTCCAGGAGGGGTTGACGCATCTCTTGCAGTTCTTTGATGAGTGCAGGATCCGCCTCAAGGTCGATCTGGTCTCCCGGATCCAGATCCTCCAGCTCCGCCATGATCTCTTCTGTCGACATCTGGGGGATAGCCTCGATGAGGGCTGCACGCTCCTCTTCGATCTCCTGATCTGCCAGGATCTCATCGACTACGGCATCTTTCGGATCTGCAGGATCGAGAGCTGCTCGCTTCTCCTGGATAGCCTGGTTGACAATACCGGGTGTGGAAGCGATAGCACCGGCCCCACCAAGAAGCGCCCCACCTACAGCACCTGTCAGGGCTGCCCTCGGAGCTGCCTTTGCTATCTGCGGAAGCTCCTCCTTGATCGCCTCCCAGATCTCCCCAGGTTCCTTGTCTGCATTCCTGGCATAGATGCTGGAGATCTCATCCGGGAACTGCTGCAGGAACTCCTCGGCTCCTTCACCGACCGCGTTCTTTACGATAGCCTCGGCCGCTCTACCTGCGGTCAACCTGGCACCCTTTGACTTAATCACTGCGCCTGCCAGATTCTTCAAGGCACCAAGTTGAAACAAGTTGCCGACCATCTCTATCGGTGTTTGCGCAACAGCCGACAGTGTGGCGGCATCGAACGCGACCTCCTCATCTATGCCCTCTTTCCTCAGCTCATCGTACTTCATACCGAAGAGCTGAGCATAGGTCATGGCCGCGCCTATCTGTGGGCTTGCTGCAGTAACACCCATGGTCGGTGCAAACTGGAGCATGCCGACAACAGCATCCTCGATGATCCCGGAACTACCCTCCATAAGCTCGGGGAAGGCATCGATTATCTCGCTGATACCCTCTTGTCTCTTCAGGCTCTGCTTGATAGCGAAGCGCTTCTTCTCTTC
>Ga0180438_10000687_pt1 | contig 62739 bp, 68 predicted proteins | sample SS_ome_12_FD_132455 | JGI IMG/M metagenome (GOLD analysis project Ga0180438, IMG submission 132455) | Hypersaline lake sediment archaeal communities from the Salton Sea, California, USA - SS_3_D_2 metaG | ecosystem: Environmental > Aquatic > Non-marine Saline and Alkaline > Hypersaline >... | reverse complement strand
GTACGTTGCGCATCAGAATAGCGGGTGAGCCGCGATGCGTATCCATTCGCTACGCAAGTGCCTACGACGTTGACAGCAGCGTATTTCACGCCCAGACGGTGCTTGTCGCCCTGGCTGCCGCTCGGGTTGTCGTCAGGGTTCGGCCTCCCATGAACGGTGGAATACGTGTGGCGGTTATACCCGGTGGAGAGAGCAATATAGGACTTAAAGTGACCACCATGGACGGATCTAGTCTGGAGGCGTGGGCCAACGGCGCCATGTCCGATGAGGAATTCGTCGGCGAATGGACCGTTGGCATTGTCACCAGAGAATAGGGTCCCCATCGCGTGGCTGGTGAACCTCCGAACGGCGTTAACGGTATAATAGGATGGGCTCTACGCAGAGTGTGGTTGAGAAGTCGCTTGCTGCGGTCCGAGCTGTGGATCGATCAGGCTTGCGCCAAGATTCCAGGTTATAAGGGGTGGGTTTGGCAGGAATGACATCGTTCGATACTATGCACAAGGCAGCCGACCTGCGCTCGAAAGGCATTTCCGAGGCGCGTGCTGGACGATTCAGAGAGGCGCGGGAAGCCCTCCTCGAATCGTTGGACTATGACCCGCACAATGCCGATGCTTTCCTGTGGTTGGCAGGCCTTGCTCCAACTCAGCGCCAGGCATATCAGTACCTGGATCGAGCACGGCAAGTGAATCCGGATCATCCCCACCTGGCACGGGCGGCAGAAGGAATCCACCACCACTTTGTCACGCCTCAGCAGAGACCGCCGCCGGTGGAGGTGCAGGCCCCGCCAGTTCCTTCACCGCCCCCTCCTGCGGAACCGAGAGAGGCACCCAGCGTTCGCGTCACGCCACACGTCACCGAGGGCTTGATGGGCGGGGCAGCCGGTCTGTTTGTGCGCTTAACTTGGCGGTTCCTTTCCATAGCCGTGCTCCTGATCGCTCTGGTCTTTTTCGAGGCGCTGGTCGTGGAGTTGGGACGGGAGGGAGACTTGAGGGTGTTGCCCTCAGCCGTCCCTTCTGCGATTGACTTTACCGCCGATTATCTGAAAGGCCTGAGCCGTGGCGACATGGGGGCCATAGCGTCCCGTTCTCGCAACGCCTCGGGTACGCCCGTCCTCGCTGAACTGCGCCGTGCCCTTCCCATATCCCTGGGGCTGATGGCCATCGCGATGGCGCTGGCAGTGCTGGTGGGTCTTATCCTGGGGACTGGTGCTGCTCTGCGACGGTCTTCCCGCTTGTCCGGGCTGCTGCTTTTTGCTTCGGTGCTGGGCGTTTCCACGCCCAGTTTCTTTGCCGCCATGCTCCTCATCTGGTTCGGCGTCTTGCTTTACCAGCGTACTGGCGCGCATCTTTTACCTATCTCTGGTTTTGGGTGGGACGCCCACCTGATCTTGCCCTCCCTGGTCCTGGCAGCTCGACCTGCCGCCGCCGTGACACGCCTCAGTTACAACGCCCTGGTGGAGATTCTGGAGGCAGATTACATTCGCACCGCCGTAGCTAAAGGGCTGAGGCGCCGCGTGATCCTTCTGCGGCACGTGCTGCGCAACGCGGGCGTGCCTATCCTGACCACTGCTGGGGTCTCCCTTCGCTTCAGTCTGGCGGTGCTTCCTATCGTCGAATATATCTTTAATTGGCCAGGAATTGGCCTGAAGCTTCTAACCGCCATCCAGGTCCAGGATACCACCACGGTGGTCGGCATGACCTTGCCGCTCGTTCTGCTTTTCGTTCTGGTCAACCTGCTCCTGGAGGTCCTCTGTCCGCTCATAGACCCCCGGCTGCGGGATGCGGAGGTCGGCGCACTATGAAATTGTTAACTTTCTGGCAGCGTCTGGGTCGCGGAGTGCGGGACTCTTATTTTATCGTCGGTTCCGTGTTGGTCACCCTCCTTGTCCTGGCAGCCGTCCTGGGGCCAGAGGTGGCGCCCCACAATCCCTTCCTGGTGAAGCGCCTGCAGTGGATTGATGGGGAATTGCACAAAGCGCCTTTCTCTCCCGGCGAGACCTACCCGCTGGGGACGGATGACCTGGGAAGAGATCAGCTTTCTCTTCTCCTCTATGGAGCCAGGACAACCCTGGTCATGGCCGTCTTTGCGACGGTCGTGCGGCTGCTGTTGGGGCTCCTGCTGGGCACCTTTGCTGGATGGTGGCCGGGGAGCACGTTCGACCGTGCGGTCATCGCCCTCACCGAATTTCTAGCAGCCATCCCTGGCTTGATCCTGGCCATGATTGTCGTCTTTGCCGTCGGCATCCGCCGGGGGCAGATTGCCTTCATCGTGGCCCTCTCGCTGGTCGGTTGGGGGGAGATCACCCAAATCGTACGAGGCCACGTTCTGGCTATCCGCAACAGGCTTTACATCGTGGCCGCGCGGGCGGCGGGGCTCAGTTCGGCGGCCATCCTCAGCCGTCACGTCCTGGCCAACCTCCTGGCGACCCTCTTGACGCTGGCAGCACTGGAGATGGCGGGTGTGCTACTCTTGCTGGGGGAACTGGGCTTTGTCCACGTCTATATCGGCGGCGGGCGGGTCGGCTATGAAATGGCCTCATTCGAGGCACATCACTACTTCGATGTGCCCGACTGGGGGGCGATGCTGGGTTCTTCCTGGCGTTGGTTCCGCTCGTACCCCTGGTTTCCCATGGCTCCGGCGATGGCTTTCTTTGTCGCTATTCTGGGCTTCAACCTCTTCGGCTATGGCTTGCAGCGGTTCATTGAGCGTGGGCGGTTCCATCCCAGTGGCTGGTCGGTGCTTCGCTTCCTTCTGGTGGTGACTCTGCTTCTCTTTGGCGCTCGCGCTCTCTTGCAGGGTGCTGGCATCGAGGCCCAACTCGCCAAATTGACCCGCCAGTTCGACGTGGATCGGGCGTGGGACGATATCGCCTATCTTACCCGGCCCGAGTTGGAAGGACGGCCCACCGGCCCCGGCGGTGGGCGCACGGCCGCCGACTATATCGCCTTTCAGTTCGAGCAGGCCGGACTGACCCCCGCCTCGCCCGATGGAAGCTACTTTCATTCCTACACCGCCATGCGTGGACGGGTCACCGTTGTGCCGACCCTGGAAGTGTTGGGCGCGGACGGGGAACCGCTACTGCAACTGACTAGCGGTATCTCGATCGATCCGTGGCAAGCCTTCCACGCACAGGGGATCGCGGAGGCGGAGCTACAGGTGCAGGGCAACACCGGCCGCGAAATGCTAGCCCTGGGGGACGTTATCCTGATGCTTGACCCGGAGGAAGAGTTGTACCGTCCATGGAACCTGCGCGCACCCTATGCGGCGGCCCTTCGCCTGGTGTCCGACGACAAACTGGCACGCAACGATCAGCCCCCCTCCGTTATCCACGGTTACTATCAGGGCGTAGATTCCTTGCCAGCCTTCCCCAATCTGCTCATCGGCGAATCCGCCGCCCGGCAAGTGCTGGCGCAGGTGGGGGTGGATCTGGGCGACCTTCAGACCAAGATGGAGGCAGGAGAGGAGGTTGAACTATCCACCGGGCTGCAAGTCCGGCTGACGTATGGACTGCTTTACGAGGAGGTGCCGGCGATCAACGTCGTCGGTTACATTGCCGGCATGGACACGCGGAGCCAGGAGGAACGTGTCATGGTGGCTGCGACGTATGCTGGGCCCTCTCCGAAGGATGGGGTGGTTTACCCCGGCGCGGACGAGAATGCCAGTGGGGTCGCCGTGATGTTGGAGACCGCCCGTCTGATGCAAGATTTGGAAATAGTGCCCAAGCGAACGGTGGTCTTTGTGGCTTTCGATGACGGCGGCGGGGGCCATTTTGTCAACAATCCTCCCTTGCCGACCAACCGGTCGAACGTTTGGACGACGGTGATCGTCCATGGGGTGGGTGCAGGCGGGTCTCGATTGGCGCGGCTGGAAGCAGGGACAGGTTTGGCCCGCGCCTTTGACCAGAGCGCCCGGCGCTTCAGGGTGCGCACGGAGGAACTGGACGAATGGCCATTCTTCTTTGTCTCCAATAACAGCCGTCTGAGGTGGGGTGATCCGACGGCTCACACATCCTACCAGGCTGTGGCGGTGACCCGGGCAGGTGACGATCTGTCCGGTACGCCGGCTGACACACCGGAGCACCTGGACCCGGAACTGCTGGCAGAGGCAGGTCAGGCGGTGGCTCACTTTGTGATGTTACTCAGTTCTCGCTGACGACAGATCGCCGGAAGCCTTTGCTTTCTGTGAGGAGATCTCTTCCTTTGTTCATGCATCGTCTTCAGTTCACACGGCTCTATCTTGTTCTCCTGCTGGTCGGTGGCCTGTCGGTGGCCTGTCGGCGTGTGCCTTCATCACCTTCTTCTCTCACGCCAACGCTTCCGACTCGCTCTGCGGCAGCTTCAGAGACCGCCAGTCCGACGCTGATTCCCCCAAGGGTGGATACGCCGAGGTTATCTCCTACCCCAACCCCTATGCCCACGCCCACACTCACCCGCACGCCCACTCCCACACCCCTCCCCCGGGGCGGGCGCGTCGTCGAAGCTGGACTGGCAGGCATCTCTACTCTTAACCCGCTGCTGGTGGCCGATGACGACGACCTTTCGCGCGCTGTCGGGAGGCTGCTGTTCGACAGCCTGCTGCGCGTGAATCCCCAGACGGCAGCCCTCATGCCGGGTCTGGCCCGCGACTGGCAAGCCTCCGCTGACGGGCGTACCTTTACCTTTCATCTGCGCCCCGGCGTGACGTGGCACGACGGCCAGCCCCTATCTGCCGCCGACGTGATTTTCACCCTGGCCGTGGCGGGCGATCCCGAGGGGCCGAGTCCCTATCGCTTCGACCTGGCCGGTGTGAGAGAGGTGACGGCCCCGGACCGCGCGACTGTCGTTGTCACCTTTGATGAGCCGGGCTGCGACGCCCTCTATGCCGTGGGCCGGGTGCCCATTCTGCCCGGGCACTTGCTTGAGGGTCAGGCGGTGGCCAGGTCGCCATTCAATCGAAAACCAGTGGGCACTGGCCCCTTCCGCTTTGGTTCCTTGGAGGCTGATGGCAGCCTCGTGTTGAACGCCAACGAGGGTTACTGGGCCGGTCGGCCTCGCCTGGACGGTTGGACGTATCGCCTCGTACCGGACATGGCGAGCTTGCGAGAGAATTTGAACCTGGGACGTGCCCACCTGGCGCGGCTGCCCGACGGCCTGCCGGTGGCGTCTCTGCCCGAGGTGTTTCACCTCCTTTCCTATCCCGCTGGCTGGTGGCATTTCCTGGCGTTGAACAACGATCACCCCGCCCTGCGCGACGCAACCGTCCGCCGGGCGCTGGCCCTGGCCCTCGACCGGGGGCGGTTGTTGGCCGTGGCCCTGGACGGGCAGGGTACGCTCATGGACGCGCCCTGGTTGGCGACCCACTGGGCGATGGATGGAGCGTCACTCACTCCGCTGGTCTACGCGCCTGATCAGGCCCGCGGGCTTTTGGCCGAGGCGGGCTGGCGCGACACCGACGGCGATGGCCTGCTGGACAAAGACGACCAGCGGTTGCAGGTGAGCATCAGCACCAACGTGGGGAATCCCGCCCGTGAGCGGATCGCTCTGCTGGTGCAGCAATACTGGCATGTGGTGGGAGTCTCCGCGCAGGTAGAAACGTTGCCCTGGGGGGCCTTTGTGGACGATCTCTTCCAACACGCTTTCGACGTCGCCGTCTTTGATTGGCCACTCGAGCCCGGCCCGGATCAGAGTTGGCTCTGGTCGGCGGGGGAAGACGGGCCTGGCACGGGTTTTAACTTTGTCTCCTACGCCGACCCCCAGGCCGACGGGCTGTTGAAACAGGGTCGCACGGCCCCAGGGTGCCATCCGGCGCGCCGTGCGGCGGCCTATCGGGACCTGGCGCAGCGGCTGGCGGCCGATCAGCCTTACGTCTTTTTGTTCGCTGCGCACCGCCACCTGGCCGTCGCTAAAGCGTTGGCTGGCCCGCAGCCTGGGCCCTACGGTGGGCTGTACTGGAACATCACGGACTGGTATCTGGAAGGGAGTGAGAGCCCATGACCGGCGGCTTATCGTCTCTGTTTGTCCTGGAGGGCCGCCTTCGCTCAGGCTGGCGGGCGGGGGCCTATCTCGTCTCCTACGTCGTGGGCCTGCTGGTCGTCCAGTTGCCCATCGGCATCCTGTACGTGGCGCTCCTCACGCTGCAGGGTGTGGGTGATGCGTCTGAGCTGTTGGCCGCGATGCAACCGGATCGCCTGCCGCTGTGGTTCTACTTCCTGCTCAAGGCAGCCGAACTGGTCATGCTCCTGCCCCTCACCTATGTCGCCCGCCGTCTGCTCGACCGGCGCGATTTCGCCAGCCTGGGCTTTCGCCGGGACCGGGGTGTGGGTTTCGATCTCTTTGTTGGCCTGGCGCTGGGTGGGGTGCAGATGCTCGTTATCTTTGTCCTCGGATGGATGGGCGGCTGGCTGTCTGTCGGACTGCTCGGCGGCCCAGCCCTGACACAGAGCCTGGCGGCTGGTCTGCTGGCTGCCCTGTTGTTCTTCCTGGTGGCCGTCGGGGAGGAGCTGGTCTTTCGGGGCTATCTCCTGGTCAACCTTTGCGAGGGGATCGGGCCAGTCCTGGCGCTGGCGTTGACTTCTCTATTGTTTGGCCTGTTCCATGGTCTGAACCCCAACTTTAGCCTGCTGGCGTGGGTCAACATCACCCTGGCGGGGTTTGTCCTGGGATACGGCTGGCTGATCACCGGCAAGCTGTGGCTGCCCATGGCCTACCACTTTAGCTGGAACTTTTTCCAGGGGACGGTCTTTTCGCTGCCGGTCAGCGGCGTGCGTTATGGTGGGCTGCTGGCTGTGACCGACTGGGGCGCAGCCCCCATTGTCACCGGCGCTGCCTTTGGCCCGGAGGGCGGGATCGTTGGCACCCTGGCATTGTTGTCGGCGTTCCCGGTCTTTTGGCTGTGGGGGCGCTTGCGGCGGAGGGGGCTTGAAGAGAGCCCGATACGATGACACTGGACGATCTGATGGACGCGCAGGAAATCCTCGCTCTGGAGCAGATCTACGGCCCGTTTCCGCGGCAGCATCCCCGGCTGGCCGTGGGGCCAGTGCACCTTGAATACTGGGCAGAAAAGGTGCTACGCGACCGGCGCGGCGAGGTCGTGCTGGTCGTGCGGCGGGACTCGGGGGAAGTGCTGCTGCACACCAAGGCGTTCTACCCGGCCGGTGTCTATCGCCTGCCCAGTGGCGGCGTTTCGTGGGGCGAGGCAGTGTCCGCTGCCCTGCGGCGCGAAGTCTATGAGGAGACCGGCTACACCGCCTGGGAAGAGCAACTTCTCGGCCTGGTGACCTACGACTTTTGGAGCCATGGCCGGTCCCTACCCTTTGTGTCCTACGTCTTTCTCCTGGCGGGCGTCCAGGGGGCGCCAAATGTACAGGATGAGGGGGAACGCATCTCTGGCTTCAAGTGGGTGCCCGTCTTGGGCCTGCCGGCCGTGGCAGCCGCCCTTCGCTCGCTGCCGGAGGATTCACCAGGCCGCCAGGATTGGGGCCGCTTCCGGGCGTTGGCCCACGATTTCGTGGCCCAGAGATTGTAGGGCGTCTCGATCACGCCACTTCAATTTGACCTGACGGCACACAGTTGATCCATTGGCTGCGAGGGCGGGAACTGTTCTCAAGTGAAAATTTGCCAATTATGCAAAACGTGATATAATGCGACGGTGTAGGATGGAGTAAGGTTCCAAGTTTGTGCCAGCAAAGCATATGCCTGGGCTTTTACAAGTCCGGGCATTTTGCTTTCATGGACGACTTGCTTGCTCCAAAGATACACCCATCGTTTTTGAAAGGAAGTTTGAAAGGAAGGAAGATCATGAGTGATCGGGAAATCGGAACCGTAAAGTGGTTCAATGGTTCCAAAGGCTACGGCTTTATCTCGCGTGAGGGTGCTGAGGATGTGTTTGTCCACCACTCGGCCATCATGATGGAGGGTTTCCGAAGTCTCGAAGAGGGTCAGCGCGTCGAGTTTTCCGTCGAGCAGGGACCCAAAGGTCTGCAGGCCGTTAACGTGGTGCCTCAGTAGACCGGAAGGAGAACATGTGACATGACCAAAAAAATATACATCGGCAACATGAGTTACGAGACAACCGAGGACAAGCTGCGAGAGCTGTTTGCGACGCATGGAGAGGTGACCTCGGTCAATGTGGTGACAGATCGCTACACCGGACGGCCTCGAGGCTTTGCCTTTGTCGAAATGGCAACAGACGAGGCGGCTGCGGCGGCCATCGCCGCGCTGAATGGTCGGGATGTGGACGGCCGGCAGCTAAATGTGGCTGAGGCCCGACCTCGCAAGCCGCGTGGTGGTGATCGAGGCGGTGATCGAGGCTGTGACCATCGCAGGTGGTAGGGCAAGTTGTCAACTTGCCCAACACGTAGAATCAAGGTCTCGAAGCGCAAGACGTGGTTGTTCCATCCTTTGGCCGGCCAAGACCTCACTTTTGACATCCAGCTCATAGAGAGCGTCTAGTGCGGTCTGCACCTCTGCACCATCGAGCCGGTTCTTGCGCGGATCATCGTTTCTTTTGTGTTGCCAGTTGAAGCACATACGCTAGTCCGCAAAGTGAAAGTAGCCGGGACAGGGCCAGCACCTCTAGTCTGCTGGCCCTTTTGCTTTTCAAGGCAGGCCCGCTGAGGGCTGGTGAAGAAATAGCTCTTGCCCCGGCTACAAGAGTGGTGCGTGATGCACGAGCGCATCGCGCACCGTGGGTTGTTGTGGCGGCTACTTGGTCGTGACCTCTGTCACGACGTTGACCAGCCGTCCCGGCACATAGACCACGCGGGCCACGCGGCAACCGTCCAGGTGCCGGCGGATGCCGTCGCAGTTCAGCGCCCGCTCGCGCGCTTCGGCCTTGGTGATCTCAGCGGGCACGGTCAGCCTATCGCGCACCCGGCCGTTCACCTGCACGGCCAGTGTGACCGTCTCCTGGGCGGTCAGGGCCTCTTCATAGGTGGGCCATGCCTGCCGGTGGACGCTGTACGGTCCGCCTAGCCGTGCCCACAACTCCTCAGCAATGTGCGGGGCAAAAGGGGCCAGCAGCAGGACGAAAACTCGGGCTGCTTCAGCCAGCTCTGCCGTGATGCCGTTGGCCTGGCCGTGGGCGGTCATCTCGTTCAGGCACTCCATCAGCGCGGCCACGGCGGTGTTGAACTTGAAGGTTTCTACGTCGGCCGTGACGCGTTGGATGGTGCGTTGGGTCGTTCGGCGCAGCCCGGTGTCGGTCGGCGCCTGGGTCGATCGGCTTGCCGCTGCTACGGCATTGACCAGTCGCCACGCTCGCTCCAGGAAACGCTTCGCGCCGACGATGCCCTCTTCCTCCCACACCGTGTTGTTCTCAAAAGGAGCCATGAACAGCAGGTAAACTCGCAGCGCGTCGGCCCCCTGGGTCTCGGCGACGCTGTCTGGCGTGACGACGTTGCCTGCCGATTTGGACATACGGCGTGCGCCGCCGGTGCGTGGGTCACGGGCGTGCATGATGCCCTGGCTGCGCAGCACGGGGAACGGCTCGCGGAAAGTGACGATGCCTGTGTCGGCCATGACCTTGGTCCAGAAGCGGGCGTACAACAAATGCATCACCGCGTGCTCGGCGCCGCCCACGTACAGGTCGGGCGGGCCCCACTGCGCCAGCGCCCCCGGGTCAAACGGCCCATCCTCGTAGTCAGGGCTGACGAATCGCAAAAAGTACCAACTGGAGCAGGCAAAGCCGTCCATGGTGTCGGTTTCGCGCCGGGCTGGGCGGCCACACCCAGGGCAGGATGTGTTGACGAACCCAGGCTCGTTGGCCAGCGGAGAGCGACCATCTTTACCCGGTAGCCAGGTTTCGACCTGCGGCAGCAGTACCGGCAGGTCTTGCTCCGGCACAGGTACGACGCCGCACACGTCGCAGGTGACGATCGGGATCGGCGCGCCCCAGTACCGCTGCCGCGAGATCAGCCAGTCCCTCATGCGATAGTGTACCGTCCGGCGACCGATGCCCTGCTGCTCCATCCAGTCGGTGATGCGTTCCGCCCCCTCGTCGGACGATAGCCCGTCCCACGGGCCGGAATTGATCATGACGCCCGATCCCGTATAGGGGCGGGTTGCCAGCCCACCCAACGGGACGATGACGACCGGAATTGGGATGCCGTGCCGCACGGCAAAGTCAAAGTCGCGCTCGTCGTGAGCTGGCACGGCCATGATGGCTCCGCGGCCGTGGCCCATCAGCACGTAATCGGCCACATAGATCGGAATCTGCGCCCCATTGACGGGGCTGATCGCGTGCGCGCCGGTGAACACGCCGTCACGGCCGGCTTGTAGGCGGTCGATTTCGCTGCGTTGGCTGACGGCCCGGCAGTAGGCCATCACCCCGGCGCGGTGATCCGGCGTCGTGATCGACTCCACCAGTGGGTGCTCCGGCGACAGCACGGCAAAGGTCATGCCGTACAGGGTGTCGGGCCGGGTGGTGTAGACCGTAAAGCGCGCGTCAGCTCCATCTATCGCCATGTCGAACTCGACGCCTTTGCTGCGCCAGATCCAGTGGCGCTGCATGGCCAGGATGTGCTCCGGCCAGTCCAGCACCTCCAGGTCGGCCAACAATTCGTCAGCATAGGCGGTGATGCGAAAATACCACTGCTCCAGGTCGCGCTTGTGCACGCCTTTGTGACCGCGCCAGCAGACGCCGTCCTTATCAACCTGCTCGTCGGCCAGGACGGTCTTGCAGCCAGGGCACCACCATTGGCGGCCCGCCGCGCGATAGGCCAGGCCGCGGCGGTACAGCAGCAAGAAGAACCACTGTGTCCATCGGTAAAAGTCGGGCGTGCTGGAGTTGATCTCGCGTTCCCAATCGTAGGAGCAGCCCATCAGCGTCATCTGACGGCGATAGTTGGCCGCGTAGCGGGTTGTCGTCTCGCGCGGATGGATGCCTTTCTTGATCGCCTCGTTTTCCGCCGGCAGGCCAAAGGCGTCCCAGCCCATGGGGTGCAGCACGGCGTCGCCCGTCATGCGGTGGTAGCGCGAGATGACATCGGTCGGCACATAGTTGCGGCCGTGCCCGACGCTCAGCCCGTCTCCGGATGGGTAGGGAAAAAAGTCGAGGCAGTAGAAGGTGTTGGATGGTTGAGTAGCTGGGTCGGGAGTGCGATAGATACCGGTCTCAGCCCAATGCCGTTGCCATCGGGCTTCGATGGCTTGGGGACTGTACATCTCGTTGGCTCTCCCTGGCAGGTCTTTCATCTCTGTCCTCCTCTCGAACCGGCCCTGGACGGCCGGAGAGGAGAACAGCGTCTCTGTCTCCTGGCTCACCGGGCTCTGGTGGCCGGTCAAGCCGGCCTGGCTAGTAACGGTTGGGTTCTGCTCGTAAGCCCCATCTGAATCTCTCCTTTCGTGTGAAAAGCTTGTAGGTAGCCGTGCCTTGGCGCGCCAGATTGGGTTTCGGGTCGTGACGCGTGAAACGTGATGCGTGATTCGTGAGACATCACCCATTACGCATCGCGTTTCACGTTTTACGTTTCACACTCCCGAGATTCTCCGCCACCGTGTGCCGGAGGGCGTGTCCTCTGCCTCGTACCCCTGGCCGCGGATGGTGTCACGCAAAGCGTCAGCAGCGATCCAGTCGCGTTGCGCGCGGGCGGCCTCGCGCTGTCGAATGAGGGCGGCTACCTCGGCGGGCAGCCTCTCGTCGTCTTGGGCGGCCGACGCGTCGGCCAGCCCCAGCCCCAACACACGGTCAAAGTCCAGGACCTGGTTGAGCAGGGCGCGCTTTCCTGATGGGTCGGCCGTCCGGTTGGCCTGGCGAATGACTTCCCAGGCAGCAGCCAGCGCGCCCGGCATGTCGAGGTCGTCGGCGATGGCTGCCCGAAAACGCTCGGCCAGGGCGGAAGGCGGGTCAACCACCGGGGCAGCGCGGGTCTCGCCCGACAGGCGGCGCACGTGAGCTCTCAGGCGATGAAGGCTATCGGCCGCGCTTGCCATACTATCCCACGAGAAGGTGAGCGGCACCCGGTAGCTGGCCGTGAGGCAGCTATAGCGGAAAGCCAGCGGGTCAAAGCCACGCGCGGCCAGGTCGCCGACGACCAGGAACTCGCCCGACGACTTGGACATGCGCCGGTCATCCTCGTTCCAGCGGAGAAAGCGCCCGTGCATCCAATAGTTGACGAACGGTGTGCCCGTCGCCGCCTCCGACTGGGCGATCTCGTTCGGGTGGTGGGTGGCGATATGATCTTCGCCCCCCGTGTGGATGTCCAGCGTCTCGCCCAGATATTTCATGCTCATCGCCGAGCACTCGATGTGCCAGCCGGGATACCCGCGTCCCCACGGTGAGTCCCACCCCATGATGTGCTCCGGCGTCGCCTTGCGCCACAGCGCAAAGTCGGCCGGGTGCCGCTTCTCCGAATGAACCGCCACGCGAGCGCCGGCGAGCATTTCGTCCAGCGTTTGCCCGGACAACCGTCCATAGCCCGGGAAACGGCTCACGTCAAAGTAAACGCCATCGCTGATTTCGTAGGTGTAGCCCAGCGATTCCAGCCGCTGCACCAGCGCGATCATCTCGGGGATATGCTCTGTGGCCCTGGGGACGACGTGCGGGCGGAGGATGTTGAGCGCCGCCGTGTCCTCAAAAAAGAGCTGCGTAAAGTGCTCGGCAATGTCCCACGGACTGCGCCCCGCCCGTTGTGCGCCGACCATCATGCGATCCGGACCTTCGTCGGCGTCAGAGGTGAGGTGGCCCACGTCGGTGATGTTCATCACCTGCCGCACCCGGTAGCCCAGGTACTCGAAGGTACGCCGGACGAGGTCGGCCATGACGTAGGTGCGCATGTTGCCGATGTGCGCCTGATCGTAGACGGTGGGGCCACAGTGATACATCCTCACTTCTCCCGGTTGGACCGGTTGAAATGTCTCCTTGCGGCGCGTCATGGTGTTGTAGAGCTTGATCTCCACGCGGTGACTCCTTTCTCCGTCTGGCGTGACGAGGCGAACAGAAAAAGCCTCCCGCTTGGGGAGGCTTTGCACAACAGGAATTGTGTTCTGACTTGGCCTGATATTAGCGCCCTCCCAAGCGGAAGTAGCCCCTCTCAAGGAGGAGCTCGCCACAGAGGAGGTTCTTCAGTTCGCTGACAAAAGGCCGAACAGTCATTGGGTTTTCCCTGGCAGTTGTGTAAGATTGCATCTATTTTACCACAAACTGCGCGAAATGGCAAGGTTTATGTGACATAACATCGGGAGTCCGGGCAAAGAACCCGGTCGTGGGCTCCAGCGGTCAGTTCGATTTGACGGATCCTCCTCGCTGATGTACAATGAGGCCTGACCATAACGGACGGCGAGAGGGATCGGTCACCTGGCTGGTTCGTCTCGTCTTTTTTCAATTCTAGACCCACGCCTTGATTGTACGCCCCTGTGGGTAAGGAGACATGCGATGAAGATTCTGGGAGTCATGGGCAGCCCGCGCATAGGAGGCAACACCGATGTCCTCATGGATCGCGCGCTGGCGGGAGCACAGGCGGCCGGAGCCGATGTCGAAAAGGTCATCCTCGATCAACTCGACATCGGTCCCTGTCGAGACTGTGAGGGCTGTGCCGTGGATGGCGAGTGCGCCCAGGCCGACGACATGATCGCCCTCTATGAAAAGATCCGCCAGGCCGGCGGGCTGGTTCTGGGCACGCCGGTCTACTGGTGGGGGCCGACGGCGCAGATGAAGGCCTTTCTCGACCGCTGGTACGCCATTGCCCGCGACGCCGTCGTGGACCGGCTGATCGGCAAACGAGTGGCTTTCATCTTTGCTTTCGGCGACTCTGATCCGTCAGCCGCCGAGCACACCGATGGCATGTTGACCAACTCGATGAGGTATCTTCAGATGCCGGTGGTCGGGCGGTTGCTGGCCTCTGCCTGGAAGCGCGAGGACATTTACAAATTGCCGGACAAGTTGGACGAGGCCTATCAACTGGGGCAGACCATCGCTGCAGGTGAGTGACATGCGAGTACACGTCCACCTGTTCTCTATTCTGCGCGAGTATCTCCCGCCCGGCGGCGAGCGGGGTCGGGCCACGGTGACGCTGCCTGAGAGTGCCACCGTCGCCGACCTCATCGCTCACCTGGGTATCACCCGCCGCGTGCGCCTGGTGATCGTCAACGGCGTTCAGGAAGCCGACCACGGGCGCTCTTTGCAGGACGGCGATCAGGTCAAGCTTTTCCCTACTATGGTCGGGGGCTGACCAGGCTTCAACCCGTCGAATTGTCCAGTTATTAGCTCAAGCGGTTCCAGTCCCCGAAGGCTGTATGGCTTTCGGGGAATTTCTTCATGACGTTGTTTTGTGCCCTTTGCGGGGAGGAACTTGACGGAGGAGCCATTCTGTGGTGTAATTGGAGGAGGAGACTGACGTTGGGCGAGTTGTCGTTGGAGCGTATCAAAGCGGCATTGGAAACGGCGTGGGTCGGCCAGCATGTGGTCTATTTTCCAGTCATCGGTTCGACGAACGACGAGGCAAAGCGGCTGGCAGAGAGTGGCGCACCGGAAGGTACGTTGGTCATCGCCGATCACCAGACGGCCGGGCGGGGTCGCCTGAACCGGCGGTGGTGGTCGCCGCCGGAAAGCAGCCTGCTGTCTTCGCTCGTCTTTCGGCCAACGTTTCTGGCTCCGCACCAGGCCCAGCGGCTGACGATGGTCTGTTCTCTGGCCGTCTGTGACGCGATCGCTGAGGTGGCTGGCCTGGCAACAGCGGTCAAGTGGCCCAACGACGTGCTGTTGGAAGGACGAAAAGTATGCGGCCTGTTGGCCGAACTGGGCACTGCAGGCTCGTGGCTGGAATATGTCGTGGTAGGGATTGGGCTCAACGTCAACCTGAGTTTCGCAAAGGATGACACCCCGGCACTGATGGCTCCCGCCACCAGCCTGAAGGCTGCGTCGGGCCACAGGGTGTCACGGCTGAGCGTCTTGGTCGCGATGCTGCGCCACGTGGAGGCGCGCTACGAACGTCTGCGAGGCGGGGTGCTGCCCCACGACGAGTGGCAAGCGCGCCTGGCTACGGTGGGGCAGACGGTGCAGGTGACGATGCCCGATCACACACTGACCGGCCTGGCGACCAGCGTGGACGCCGACGGGGCGCTGTTGGTACGACGAACCGATGGGCGGGTGGAGCGGGTGCTGGCTGGTGACGTGACGTTGCGCGATACGGGTTAGTGGGTTGGAGGAACAGGTATGGGAGTGGAGTTTCGTTGGCAAGTGGAGAGTGAAGATGAATGGGAGCCGCCAACATCGCCACCCGAACGGCGAAGGCGGTTTCCGTGGCGGATCGTGGGCTTCTTGGGGCTGTTGCTGGTGGTGGGGGCAGGGATCGGAGCAGGACGTTTCTGGCAGGGAGTGCGCCAGGGCGAAGCGCGTCTCAGGCGCGAGCTTGGGACAGCCGCTAACCTGGAGGCCCAGGTGCTGCGCGACGGCGATCGAGGGACGTTTCTCTCGCTCCAAGACCAGGATGACCCTGCGTGGTACGCTCGCCAGGAGAAGCGCGTGCCGTCGTGGTATGGCGTTGCTGACCTGGAGCCGGGCCAGGACGTAAACCTGACCGTCCTCGATGCGGCGCTGCTGCCGGCCGGGAACCGTGCCTGGGCAGACGTGGTCTGGGGGCTGGAGGACGGCGTGTACCACCGCGTACAGTTCTACCGTCGGGTGGAAGGACGGTGGCTGCGGACGGGCACGCGCCTTGAGCATTTCGGAGCCGAGCGCGCCCGCCAGACGGCGCATTTTGCCTTTACCTATCGGGCTCGCGACGAGCTGACGGTGAGCTGGATGGCCGAGCAATTGGAAGCGTGGTACGAGACGGTTTGCACGGATTTGAGTTGTGACGACAGCCGGCGCGTCAATGTTCTAATCACAGCTCTCGGCGAGACCAACGGAGAGCACCGTCCGCCCAACGGATTCACCCTTAGCTCGCCTCGACTGCGCGGTGTCCGCGAGGACGGCGCGCCGCTGCTGGAGGAGCGGAAGGAACTGGCTCACATCTTGATCTATCTGCTGGCGGCCCGGCGAGCAGGTGATCTTGAAGGCGGACGTCAGTCTTATTACCCGTTAGACATTGCCCAGGGCCAGCAGTCTTATCCCTCGGCGGCCATCAAGGTTGCCGGGCCTTACCATGCCAGTCGTCTCTCGAGTGGCGACATCGATGCCTGGCAGCAGCCCTATCTGCTGCTGCAATTCGCCAACTGGGAGGTACGCCGCTTGGGCCTGGCCGACCAAGACACGCCGACGACTCCCGTGCTGGATCGCGTGATGGACTCTCACGGCATAGAAGGCGTGGGGGCGTTGCTGGAGGCCATGGGGCAAACCACCTCGGAGGGTGAGGCCCTGCGCCTGGCCCTGGGCCTGGACTTGGCCTCCCTGGATCTGGTTTTTGGACATTACCTGGCGGCTCTGCTGGCCGTCGAGCGGCAGGTGACCGAATGGCAGACTTCCGGGCTGGTCGGTCTAACGGCTGCGCCACTGGCCGAGCGAGCATTTGATGCTCTGCTGGCCGAAAAGTCAGGCGAGTGGCGCTCTCAGAAAGATTTGGCTTTCAAAGAGTGGGATAATCGAAACGTGTATTACTCTTCGGCTCCTTTGAGCCGTCCTGTCGTGGAACGCTGGGAACGACTCGACGACTCGACAATCTGGGCCGAGGTGTCGTATCGGGACGCGAGGTGGGGTGTCTATGGCGGGCACGCCATCCGCCGGGTAGAGTTCTTCCGCCAGGTGGATGGCTCCTGGCGTCACGCATCGCCCGACGGGCGTTTCCTGGGCAAAGAGGTGGTGCTCAACAGCGAGCACTTTCGCCTCGAGTGCCATGAGCGAGAGGTGGCTCTGATGGCCAGCGGATTGGCGCGCCTGGAGACACTCTACCGACAGATCGCTGACGCGCTGCCGAGCCAATTGTCTCCCGGCGAGCGCCTGACCATCAGGATTGTCCCATCTGCGTCTGGCAACTATGAGTCTGCCACACAGGAGATACAGGTACTCTCGCCGTATCTTTCAGGCTGGGGTGGGGATTGGGACGTGAACTATCTTACCGGGCAGGTCTCACCCTCGCTCCTCAGGGAACTGTTGCTCCGCGCCGCCGGGGTGAGGGATGTGTCGGCACCTGACTGGCCGCGAGAGATATGGTTGCAGGGCATTATCAGTGCCTGGACCTGGCGGCACGATATCTCTCCTCTCGACGCTGGCGATGAGACGCCTCGGTTCCTTACAACCGAAATTCTGGCCTCGGCGGCGAGGTCGGACAAGTTGCTCCCTCTGTCCGAAATGGAGCAGATGTCGTTTGGCTCTAGTCCACCTGACTGGTTACAGCACAAGTGGGACTTGTTCTACCAGCAAGTCTATGCCATCATGCACTACGTCGGGGAAGTCTATGGCGACCAGGTCTTGTTGTCGCTGGCGCATTCACTGCCGGATGCCGGATCCTTGGCGAGTTGGCTGCAAACTGCGACCCGGGTTGATGTGGGAACGTTCGAGGAGGGCTGGCGAGCCTGGTTGAGTGAGCAGGTCGCGCCGTGATGGCTGTTGGGTGGTGGGGCACGAGGGCCAGCGGTCGCCAGGCGCGGGGCAAAGCCCGTTCACTACTCGGCTTTAGAACACCGAACGGCCCCTTTCTCCCGTCGAGTGATCGGGGGAGAAGGGGCCGTTTCTTGGCGATGCTTTACAGCTTTAGTAAGCCCCATCGCCGCGCAGGACAGCGCCAAAGGTACTGAAGAGAATTCTAATGTCTTGCCAAATGGTGTAATTGCGAATATAGTACATGTCCAGCCGGGAACGGTCAGTGTAGGCAAGATCGCTGCGGCCGCTCACTTGCCACAAACCGGTGAGGCCAGGCTTGACTGTCATGCGGTTGTGTTGCCACTTGCCAAACTTTTCCATCTCAGCAGGGGTGATCATCCGCGGACCGACGATGCTCATCTCACCACTGATGACGTTGATGAGTTGCGGGAGTTCATCCAGGCTGGTCTTGCGCAAGAAGCGGCCCAGACGGGTGATGCGGGGATCATCTTTGATTTTTCCCGTCTCTTCGAATTCCTTCTTCAGTTCTGGATGGCGCTCCATATATTCTTCCGCGTCAACGCGCATGGTGCGGAATTTTAAGGCGTCGAATTCCGTACCTCCTACACCAACGACTCGCCGCCGGTAGATGGCTGGCCCGGGAGAGTCCAATTTGACGGCGATGGCAAGCAGCAGGAGAACGGGTGCTGCCAGGATGAGACCAGGGATAGCCACAGCGTATTCCAGCGCGCGCTTTAGAACGGCGTCTATGCCGGTGATGCGCAGCTTGTTGAGCGTGATAAGCGGCACGTTGCCCTCGTCGGTCACGCGCAGGCCGGTGGTATAAAGCTCAAAGGTGCCCGGCGAGAGTCTGACAGTAGCACCACCGTTCGTGCCGAAAGTGCGGTAGATGTCCAGCAGTGTCTCGCGTGGCAGGGCCGTGGGGGCTACGATCAACTCGTTAAGGCCATACTGGCGCACCATCTCTTTCAAGTCGCGCGTGCGGCCCAGGACGGGCAGTTTGTCAAAAAGGCTGTTCACGGGAAGCGTATCATCCACGAAGCCTATCACGTCTATGCCAGCTCTAGTAGCTATCTGGAACTGCTGGCGGATGGCTTCGCCCTCTTCGTTGGCGCCCACAATGGCGATCCGTTTGCGGAAGAGACCCTGTTGGCGTAGTCCATAGACAATGCGGCGGAAGGTGAAACGATGGAGGGCGAGGATCGAGACGGCAAGCGCCCAGGCGGTGAGCAACCAGCCACGGGAAATGTCCACATCTACATCGCGGAACAAAAAGCTGTAGACCACGACCGACATCAACCCCAGGGTGACGGCGTTGATGATGCGGGCATATTCCTTGGTGCCACCAAACAGATACTCTGGCTGGTACAGGTTGTAAAGAGCAAAAATGCCCACCCAGATGGGAATCAGGCCAAAGACCATTTGGGAGTAGAAATGGGCAGAGAAATTGCCGTGGTAGGGCCACCAGGGGTTCTTGAAACGCAGGTAATACGCCAGAGCCAGGCTCATGCCGATGAAGAAAGCATCCAGGATGGGGAGAAGAGCTACCAGATAGCGAATGTCGCTCTTCCAGGTTGTTCTTTTTCTAGCGGTCAGTCGATGTACGCCGAGGGCTGGGTTAGATATGGATTCTGTCACGGGTAGTTACCTTCCTGTTCTCGGACAAGGCTGCGATGGATGAGTTTGCCGCTTGTAACTATTGAATAGTATAGTGGCAAAAGGTTAGAACAGGGTAAATAAGTAGTTAGAGTTTGGTAAAAAAACGCCTCGTTCCTCAGAGTCTCGTCCTCAAAATGCCATTTTTCGCGCTCCAGCATGGGAAAAGGTTGTCTTGTGTTCAGCAAAAGGAGGAACTTTTATGTTCCACGTCAAACCTGAAGTGGCCGATGCTTTGTCCTCTGGTCAGCCGGTGGTTGCGTTGGAATCCACCCTTATCAGCCACGGGTTGGCCTATCCCACCAACCTCGAGATCGCCCACGAGTTGGAGCAAATCGTGCGGAGCGAGACCGCTGTGCCGGCGACGATAGCGATGCTTGATGGAGAACCTCACATAGGCCTGGAAGATGCCTTTCTGGAGCGACTGGCCCGTGGCTCAAAGATCAGAAAAGTGAGTCGGCGAGACATCCCTGTGGCCGCTGCTTTCCGGTTGAATGGTGCGACAACCGTGGCGGCAACCATGTATCTGGCGTACAGGGCAGGCATCCGGGTCTTTGCCACGGGGGGCATTGGCGGCGTGCACAGAGGGCATCCCTTCGATGTCTCTGCGGACCTGCCTGAGCTGGCGCAGACCCCGGTGATCGTGACCTGCGCAGGAGCCAAATCCCTCCTCGATTTGCCTCTGACCCTGGAGTGGCTGGAGACACATGGGGTCACGGTGCTAGGCTACGGCACGGATGAGTTCCCTGCTTTTTACTCTCGCAGCGGTGGGTTGCCAGTGGACGCGCGGGTAGACACGCCGGAGGACGTGGCCCGAGTGTGGTTTGTCAAGCAGGAGATGGGATTGGCCGGCGGGCTCCTGGTTGCTGTTCCTGTGCCAGCAGATGCTGAATTCGTGGCGTCAGAGGCTGAGTTGGCTATCCAGGCAGCGCTTTCTGCGGCCGACGCCCAAGGCGTCACCGGCAAGGCCGTGACGCCTTTTGTTTTGGCAAGGGTGGCTTGCCAGACCGAGGGGCGCAGCGTGCGGGCCAACCTGGCCTTGCTGCGCAACAACGCGCAGGTAGCCGCACGCATCGCCGTGTCCGTGACCAAGTCCTGAGAAGTTATCGACATAATGACTCTTGGCGTTGAGAGCGTGAACCTGCCAGTCTGGGTTCTCAGCGCCGACCGATCGGCTACTTCTCTGCCCATGTGGGCAACTCGATGGCCAGTGAGAGTCAACGGGTAGGGGAGATCGAGATTATCGGTGCTATATCTAGTGTGTGTCGCGCAGCTTCTAGTGGGGGCGAGGGGTAGCTTGCGCTTCATGCGGTTGAAATCCGTGTTTGACATAGCGTCCAAGTTGTGGTAAAATACCTTGACTTGGTATACGCATTTCACCCAATTTGCACAACGGTTAGGGACTGCGAATTGGGTTTTTTGGTGTATCCCCGTTATTCGTTCGGGCGGTGGGTGGGTCAAACCCATTTCCTCGAGCCCGGAACGCAATGGCTGGCGTCTGGGCGATGGGAGAATGGACATCTTGATGGGGAATGGATGTCCGTAGTTGTTGGCTCCTTATATCAGCGGTCGGGCGGGGGGGAGCCAGGCGTTCCCGGAGTTCAGGACAGGGTGCCGCAGAGCCTTATTGACCGCGTCAGCCAATCATCCCTATTCGTGTTGCCAAGTAAATCTGAACCTATGACCACGTCTAGCCTGACGGTCGTTTGGAGGCCGTCTGAGGTTAGATGTGGGGTCGCCGTGTGTAATCTGTAAAAGGAGCGATGCCTTTGATGAAAGCCTATCGTTTGGCACCCAAGTCTTACGCCGAGTTTAGCGATGTACACCCCTTGACCAACTTGATTGAGGTACAGCTTGAATCCTTTGAGAGCTTCAAGAGAGTAGGTTTGGGTGAGCTACTGCGTGAGATTTCGCCTATCGAGAGTTTTAACAAGAACCTTCAACTGTATTTCTTGGATTATCGCTTTGACGAACCAAGCTACACCAGCTCTGAATGTCGCGAACGGGATATGACCTACGCGGGGGCACTGTGGGTCAAGGTTCGCCTGATTAACCGGGAAACGGAGGAGGTTCAGGAATCGGAAGTCTTTATGGGCGATTTTCCGTTGATGACGGAAACTGGCACGTTTATCATCAATGGCACGGAGCGCGTGGTAGTCAGCCAGCTCATCCGTTCGCCAGGAGTCTACCTGGATGCGGAAGATGATCGCGTCACCGGGCGCATTATGAGTCAGGCAAAGCTTATCCCGGATCGGGGCGCATGGATGGAGTTTGAGACCCGCAAGTCTGATTATCTCACGCTCAAGTTCAACCGCAAGCGCACCGTGCCGGTCACGCTCCTCCTGCGAGCCATGGCGGCAGTGGACGACGGTATGGAAGGGGATGTCCTGGTAGATGGGACCGACGAGGAGTTGCTCTCTCTCTTTGCGGCTGTAGACAATATGCCGGAGCACCCCTATATTGCCACGACCATCCGGCAGGAACCAGCCTGGGAGCCACGTGCCAAGCGAACCATCGCTCAAGAAGCTCTGCTCGAGTTCTACCGTCGTATGCGGCCTGGCGATCCATCGACCTTGGAGAATGCGCGGGAATTTCTGGAGGATCAGCTCTTTTCTCAGCGACGGTACGACTTGGAGAAGGTCGGACGCTACAAGTTGAACCAGCGACTGGGATTAGACATTCCCCTGAATCATCGTACGCTGACCAAACTGGATGTGGTGAAAGTGGTCGAGCGTATGATTCAGGTCAATAACCGGGTTCGAGATCCGGATGACGTTGACCACCTGGGTAACCGGCGAGTCAAGACCGTGGGTGAGTTGATCCAAAACAAACTCCGGGTAGGGCTGCGGCGCATGGAGCGCGTGGTGCGAGAGCGGATGAGCATTCGTGATCCAGAGATGTTGACCCCGGTGGGTCTCATCAATGTCCGGCCTGTGGTCGCAGCGGTGCGAGAGTTCTTTGGTTCCAGCCAACTTTCTCAGTTCATGGAGCAGACCAACCCGCTGGCAGAATTGACGCACAAGCGAACCCTGTCGGCCCTGGGACCGGGGGGACTCCGTCGTGAGCGGGCAGGGTTCGACGTGCGCGATGTGCACCATTCGCACTATGGTCGCATCTGTCCCATCGAGACACCAGAAGGCCCTAACATCGGCCTTATCGGGCGTCTGGCTACCTATGGGCGGGTCAATGAATACGGTTTTATCGAGACGCCCTACCGCAAGGTCGTCAAGTCGGTGTCCAATGAATTTGAGCAATTGGTAGGCAAAACGTTGAACTACCAGATAGTGGACCCGGAGAACGGTGAGGTAGTGGCCGAAAGTGGCACATTGGTTACGGAAGAGCTGGCTCGGCGCATCGCTGCCTTGTCGTTGAAAGATCTCATCTCAATCCAGCCTATTGTGACCCGCGAGATCGCTTATCTGTCGGCAGACGAGGAGGATCGGTATACCATTGCCCAGGCCAATGCCCTGCTGGATGAGCAGGGGCAGTTTGTCCGCGATCGTGTCTCGGTGCGTCGTAGCCAGACATTCCTCTTTGACTCTCCAGGCAAGGTGGACTTTATGGATGTCTCGCCGAAACAGGTCGTAGGTATTTCGGCTGCTTTGATTCCTTTTCTTGAACACGACGATGCCAACCGTGCGCTGATGGGCTCCAATATGCAGCGACAGGCTGTGCCCTTGATCTCACCGGAGGTGCCTATTGTCGCCACGGGCATGGAGTTTCAGGCGGCTGTAGATTCGGGACAGGTGATCCTGGCCGAGGAGGAGGGCGAAGTCATCAACGTAACAGGCGATCAGATTGTCGTCGCTACAGAGGCCGGTCCTCACTCCTACACACTGCGTAGGTTTGCCCGCTCCAACCAGAGCACCTGTATTGACCAACATCCGATTGTCACCAAGGGACAGCGTGTTGGCAAAGAGGATGTGCTGGCCGACAGCTCTTCCACCGACGGCGGTGAGTTAGCCCTGGGACAGAATGTGCTGGTTGCCTTTATGTCCTGGGAAGGTTACGACTACGAGGATGCCATTATCATCAGTGAGCGCCTGATTCGAGAGGACAAGTTCACCTCTATTCATATCGAGAAGCACGAGGTGGAAGCCCGGGATACGAAGCTAGGTCCAGAGGAGATCACCCGCGATATTCCCAATGTGGGCGAGGATGCTTTGAAGGACCTCGATGAAGAAGGCATCGTCCGCGTCGGCGCTGAGGTAGGTCCAGGCGACATCCTAGTGGGCAAGATCACACCCAAAGGCGAGAAGGAGTTGACGCCTGAGGAGAAGCTGTTGCGGGCTATCTTTGGTGAGAAGGCGCGTGAAGTGAAAGACTCTTCCCTGCGTCTGCCACACGGTGAAAAAGGCAAGGTGGTGGATGTCAAAGTTTTCACGCGCGAGGAGCATCGTGATCTACCTGCTGGCGTAGACAAGATGGTGCGCGTCAGTGTGGCTCAGCGGCGCAAGCTCACCGAGGGCGACAAGATGGCCGGGCGTCACGGCAACAAAGGCGTTATCTCGAAAATTGTGCCCATTGAGGACATGCCCCTGTTGAAGGACGGCACGCCCGTTGACATCATTCTCAACCCCCTGGGTGTACCAGGACGTATGAACATCGGCCAGATTCTGGAAACTCACCTGGGTTGGGCAGCGGAGCGTCTGGGTTTTCGTGCCATTACGCCAGTTTTCGATGGTGCTGATGAGGCAGAAATTTCGGCAGAGTTGGCCCGAGCGTGGATGGCCGACAGCGCCTGGGAGGAGAGCTTTGAGCGTGCCTGGGCACGACTCGGTGACCTGGGACTTTCCGGCGAAGAGTTTGAGGATGGCGAAGAAGTGCGCAGGTTCTACCTGGCCGAGTGGCTGGGAGGCTTGGAATACGATGAGGAGGCCCTTGCGCAGGACGAGGTCTATGCACGGCAATCTGCGCTGCGGCAATGGCTGCAGGAGCGTGGTTACGATGCAGCGAAGGTTCTGAGTTTCCCGGATGTGACGTTGACGGTAGAGTCGTCCCGCCAGGCCAATGAGCTAGCCAAAGCTATCTGCCTTCGTATGTGGTTGGAAGAGCAGATGGGGGATGTGAGCCACATGGCTGATGAGGATGTGGAACTTGCGGCTGAGCAGCTCGCTCTGGAAAAAGGCATGCCTCTGCCTACTCACGGAAAAGTGTTCCTCTATGATGGCAAGACGGGCGAGCCATTTGACCAGCCCGTCACGGTGGGTGTCATCTATATGATGAAGCTGGCGCACCTGGCAGAAGACAAGATCCATGCCCGCTCAACGGGACCTTACTCCTTGGTGACCCAGCAGCCGTTGGGTGGTAAAGCACAGTTTGGTGGTCAGCGCTTTGGCGAAATGGAGGTCTGGGCACTGGAAGCCTATGGTGCGGCCTACACCTTGCAGGAGATGTTGACGGTTAAATCGGACGATGTGGTGGGCCGGGTCAAGACCTATGAGGCTATCGTCAAGGGTGAACCCATTGAAGAGCCTGGGGTGCCAGCTTCTTTCAGAGTGTTGGTCAAGGAACTGCAGAGCCTGGGACTGTCCGTCGAGGCCGTCAACGACAGTGGCGAGATCGTTGATTTTGGCAAAGAAGACGATCGGGACAGATTGCCTCGCCTGGGGATGGGACTGGCTCTGCCAGGCTTTGCCAGGAGCTAGGCGCTTGGGACCGCTTTGCGCGTGCTGTGGATGCAGGCGATTTGACTTCTATCCATTTCTGTAGTAAAATCTTGGTTCGCGTGTGAGAGTCAATACTCTCGCTGATCATTGTGAAATTAGTGATGTGACTCACAGGGGCGAGGCCATCGTGGCAAGGTTCGGTGGCCTCGTTCAGTGCGGTTTCAGGAATATGGCCTAAAGGCAATACGGTTCAGATAAGAGAGCGAACGTCGGCCGAGGTGGTCTGGAGCGTAGTGAAAGACCGTATCGAGGCCACGTGAGCGGCTTTTCTAACGGACTCTGCACCGCTTGGGCCGCGCCGTGGTTTCGATACGCTGCGCTACTCAACCGACGGCGCTTAACTAAACGGTGTTGGGCCTAAAGGGCGTGGTGAGGAGGGTAACTTGTCAACCATTAGTCAGCTTATCCGAAAAGGACGAAAGCCTAAACCGAGCAAAAGCAAGGCGCCAGCTTTGCAGTACACCTTTAACGCTCTACAGATGCGACGGCGCCGACAGAGCAAGGGCGCACCCCAGAAGCGCGGGGTATGCACCCGAGTCACTACGACCACGCCCAAAAAGCCGAACTCGGCCTTGCGCAAGATCGCGCGTGTGCGTCTGAGCAATGGCATCGAGGTCACAGCCTACATCCCTGGTGAGGGCCATCAACTGCAGGAGCACTCGGTGGTGTTGGTGCGTGGCGGTCGTGTGAAGGATTTGCCTGGCGTGCGTTACCACGTTGTGCGGGGGGCGATGGACTCGCGAGGTGTAGAGGGCCGCAGTCAGCAGCGCTCCAAGTACGGCACGAGGCAGCCCAGGAGATAAGAAACTGCAATCAGTCAGGGTAGCCTGTTCAGCGGTCTGCGCCGATGGACGAATCGGCTGGCAGAGCGTTTTGAATGGACGACGGCTGGAGGAAGAGGAGTATGCCGAGACGTTATCGTCCTCCTAAGCGGGAGGTGCTTTCCGACATGCAGTACGACAGTGTGTCGGTGGGCATGTTTATTAACCGCTTAATGAAGGGAGGCAAAAAGAGCACGGCGACGCGAATCATGTACGATGCGTTAGACATCATACAGGAACGGATGCAGCGCAATCCGTTAGAGGTGTTTGAAGAAGCCATCAAGAACGCGACGCCGATCATCGAGGTGAAACCTCGCCGTGTGGGTGGCGCTACTTATCAGGTTCCGGTGGAAGTGTCTGCCCATCGTCGGCTTTCGTTGGCCATGCGGTGGCTGGCTGCCTCAGCGCGCAGCCGCTCTGGTAAGTCCATGGCGGCAAATCTGGCCAGCGAGTTGATGGATGCCGCTCAGAGCACCGGTGCGACGGTCAAGAAGCGAGAAGATACCCATCGCATGGCTGAGGCCAACAAAGCTTTTGCACACTACCGTTGGTAGGCTGTCCGCTTCACCACGATGCATCACAGAACAGGCTAGCAGAACGTTGCTGTATAAAGTAGCGTGCGACTGAAGCGAGCCAAGCGATGCCCAGGGAATGTCCCTTAGAGCAAACGAGAAATATTGGCATTATTGCCCATATTGATGCCGGGAAAACGACGACGACGGAACGAGTACTCTTCTATACGGGTCGAACGCATCGCATGGGCAACGTGGATGATGGCACCACGGTGACAGATTGGATGGAGCAGGAACGAGAACGGGGCATTACCATCCAGTCAGCAGCCATCACTTGCTTCTGGAGAGATCACCAGATTAACATTATTGATACACCTGGCCACATAGATTTCACTGCCGAAGTACAACGCTCTCTGCGCGTGCTGGATGGAGGGGTGGTCATCTTTGATGCCGTGGCCGGTGTGGAGCCCCAGTCAGAGACGGTGTGGCGCCAAGCTGATCGTTATGGTGTCCCCCGCATCTGCTACGTTAACAAAATGGACCGGACAGGGGCCGACTTTTGGCGAACCATCGAGATGATCAAGGATCGCCTGGCGGCTAACCCGGTAGCGGTGCAGGTGCCTGTCGGTGAGGAGTCTCAGTATGCCGGGGTCGTGGATCTTTTTCGCATGAAGGCGCTGATCTACGCGGGTGAACTGGGCACCGATCCCCAGGACACGGCCATACCGGCTGCCCTGGTGGAGCAGGTCGATCACAGGCACAGAGAGCTGGTCGAAAAGATTGTCGAAACCGATGATGCCCTCATGGAAAGGTATCTAGAAGGGGAAGAGATTGGTGAGACAGAACTCCAGCGGGCGATGAGAAGGGCAACGTTATCGGGACAGTTGGTGCCAGTGTTGTGTGGTTCCTCGCTGCGCAACAAGGCTGTGCAGTCACTGTTGGATGCCATTGTGGACTATTTGCCCTCACCGCTGGAGGTGGAGGCCATTGAGGGGATAAACCCTCGCACAGAGCAGATTGAGGTGCGTCCCGCCGATGAGAAGGCTCCTTTGGCTGCGCTGGTATTCAAAATCCAGACCGACCCCTACGTGGGGCGATTGGCCTACTTTCGGGTATACTCTGGCGTCTTGCGGAGTGGTAAGAGGGTTCAGAACGCCAACAAGGGCAAGAAAGAGCGCATTGGCCGATTACTGCGCATGTATGCCAACCGGCGGGAGGACTTGCAGGAGGTCTATGCCGGCGACATTGGGGCCACGTTGGGTCTGCGAGATACCTTTACCGGCGAAACGCTGTGTGAGGCGAGCCAGCCCATCGTTCTGGAGACAATTACCTTCCCTGAGCCAGTCATTTCGGTGGCCATTGAGCCTCGCACGGATGCCGATCAGGTTCGGATGAACGAAGCGCTGGCTGCTCTGGCGCAAGAAGACCCCACCTTCCGGGTGCGAGTGGATGAGAACACTGGACAGACCATCATCTCTGGCATGGGGGAGCTCCACCTCGAAGTGCTGGTAGACCGGATGTTGCGTGAGTTTCATGTTGGCGCGTCGGTAGGTAAGCCGCAAGTGGCCTATCGAGAGACCATTACCAGTCTGGCTCGCGTTGAAGGAAAATTCATCCGAGAGACAGGGGGCCGGAACCAGTACGGTCACGTGTGGTTGGAGGTATCTCCCCTGGACAAGGGAACGGGTTTTCTCTTTAGCGAGAACGTTAAGAGGAGCAAGATTCCCGAGGAATACATTCCTGCCATCGAGATGGGAGTGCGTGAGTCGTTGGAAGGTGGTGTGCTAGCTGGCTATCCGATGGTAGATGTTCAGGTCACGGTGCTGGATGGTTCCTATGACGAGGAAGCCTCGTCAGACGTGGCCTTTAAAGTGGCAGCATCCATGGCCATGCGAGAGGCATTGCGGCAAGCGGCCCCTGTGATTCTGGAGCCGGTGATGGATCTCGAGGTGGTTGCGCCGGAACAATTCACCGGCGATGTTATCAGCGATTTAGGTGCGCGGCACGCGAAGGTTGAGGGGATGACACTTCGTGCCGGAGGTTATCAGGCGGTACGAGCGACGGTTCCCCTGGCCAAAATGTTTGGTTACGCCACCGACCTGCGATCGCTGACGCAGGGACGGGGGACATTTACGATGGAATTCGATCATTATGCGCCGGTTTCGGACCAAGTCATGGAGCGTTTGACCGGTGGGTGGAGACGCTAGCTGTTCTACTGGGTGTTTGTGATCTCAGTCGAACGCTCGCGAAGCCTAAGCGACAATCAGGAGAGGAGTAAAAAATGGCGAAGCAGAAATTCGAGCGAACAAAGCCACACGTGAACGTGGGTACGATTGGCCACATTGACCACGGCAAGACAACGTTGACCTCTGCCATTACCAAAGTCTTGGCGCTCAAGAATCTGGCCAGTTTTCGCAGCTACGACGATGTGGCCAAGGCGGACGCCAAAATGTTCCGCCGGGATGCCACCAAAATTTTGACCGTGGCTATCTCGCACGTCGAGTATGAGACGGAGGAACGGCACTACGCCCATGTGGATTGCCCCGGTCACCGGGACTATATCAAGAACATGATCACCGGCGCGGCCCAGATGGATGGTGCTATCTTGGTGGTGTCGGCCAGCGACGGCCCGATGCCTCAGACGCGTGAGCACATGCTTTTGGCGCGCCAGGTGGAAGTGCCTAGCGTGGTCGTCTTTATCAACAAGGTTGATCTTTTGGACGACGAGACTGAGGAAGATAGAGAAGAATTGCTGGAACTGACCGAGCTGGAATTGCGCGAGTTGCTGACTGGCTACGGTTTTCCCGGCGATGATATCCCCATCGTGCGCGGGAGTGCCATTAAGGCGTTGCAGAGCGACAGCCTTGACCCGAATTCGCCCGAATATGAGCCGGTTTGGGAGCTTATGCATGCTGTGGACCACTACATCCCCACGCCGACGCGGCAGGCAGACCTGCCTTTCCTCATGCCTGTCGAGGACGTTTTCTCGATCAAAGGTCGTGGCACTGTGGTGACCGGGCGTGTCGAGCGGGGCACTATGAAGCCGATGACCGAGGTGGAGATCGTGGGACTGAAGGATACCCGCAAGACCGTCGTCACCAGCATGGAGATGTTCCACAAGACGCTGGAAAGCGTGGTAGCAGGTGATAACGCTGGCTTGCTCTTGCGCGGTGTGGGCAGGGACGAGGTGGAACGCGGACAGGTTGTTGCCGCGCCGGGCAGCATTACCCCCCATACCAAATTCAATGCTGAGGTGTACGTCTTGCGCAAGGATGAGGGTGGGCGGCATAATCCCTTCTTCTCTGGCTACCGACCGCAGTTCTACATTTACACCTTGGACGTGACGGGTACCATCGTCTTGCCCGAGGGTGTGGAGATGGTCATGCCGGGCGACAGCACCGAGATGGAAGTAGAGTTGATTGTGCCCGTGGCATTGGACAGGGGCTCCCGCTTCGCCATTCGTGAAGGCGGTCTGACGGTGGGTGCTGGCACCATCACCGCGATCGTCGAGTAGTCGGGCGGAGTCAATAGCGAGAATCGCGATCAGAGGCGAGCTGGGAGTCGGTAGGGAGGAGAGATAATTCACTTGTTTCTCTCCTCTCTACTTTGAGAACTTGGCTCTGGTGACGCTGGAGGAAATATGGCCAAGCAGAAAATACGCATTCGCCTTAAAGCTTATGACCACCGCTTGCTCGACACCTCGGCGCGGCGTATCGTGGAGACAGCAGAACGTACGGGAGCCGGGGTAATAGGTCCGGTGCCCTTGCCGACGCGCATTGAGCGGTTCACCGTGCGACGTTCGCCCTTTGTGGACAAGGACTCGCAGGAGCACTTTGAGATCCGCACCCACAAACGGCTGATAGATGTGGTGGACCCTGGCTCCAAGACCATTGATCAGTTGATGCGCTTGAACCTGCCGGCCGGTGTGGACATCGAGATCAAGCTGTAGGTAACTGGACTCCCGTGTGATTTGAGTTCATGGGATACAGTGCCTGAGGGCTTGGAGAGAGATGGTGGTGTAGAGGGATGCAATCATGAAGGGCATTATTGGGAAAAAGGTAGGAATGACTCAGATTTTCGACGAGAAAGGTGAGGTCGTTCCTGTAACAGTCATCGAGGCCGGCCCATGTTTCGTGACTCAGAAGAAGACGCTGGAGCAGGACGGTTACGAGGCCATTCAGGTTGGCTTTGAAGAAACCAAGCCCAAACGTTTGACCAAGGGGCAAATGGGCCATCTGGAGCAATCTGGGCTGCCGCTTCTGCGCCATTTGCGCGAGATTCGTCTGGACAACGTGGGAGACTATGAGGTGGGCCAGGAGCTCACTGTAGCCATGTTCGAGTCTGGAGAGCGGGTGGACGTGGTGGGCACGTCGAAGGGGCGTGGCTTTGCCGGCACTATCAAGCGTCACAACTTTAAACGGCAGCCCAAGACACATGGTCAGTCGGACCGCGAGCGGGCGCCAGGTTCCATTGGTGGGACGACGACGCCTGGCCGGGTGTTCAAAGGCACGCGGATGGCGGGACACATGGGTGTCGCCCGCGTGACGTCGCAGAACTTGCGCGTGGTGCTGGTGGACCCGGAGCGCAATTTGCTGGCAGTGAACGGTAGTGTGCCCGGTGCCGATGGCGGATTGGTGTTGGTGAAACAGGCGCGAAAGTCGTAGAAGCTCCGGCAGAGTTGAGGAGAAGGTTTAATGCAAGTTTGGGTGCGCAATACTCAGGGTGAAGCCGTTGGCGAGGTTGAGCTTCGAGACGACATTTTTGGCCTGGAGCCAAATGTGCCAGCGATGCACCAGGCCCTGGTGCGGCAACTGGCGAATGCTCGCCTGGGCACGCACAAAACAAAGAAACGAAAAGAGGTAAGGGGGGGCGGTCGCAAGCCCTGGCGGCAAAAGGGCACCGGTCGTGCCCGACAGGGAAGCATTCGAGCACCTCAGTGGCGGGGGGGCGGTACAGTCTTTGGTCCACAGCCGCGCAGCTATCGGCAGAAAATGCCGCGCAAAATGCGTCGTCTGGCCTACCGCTCGGCCCTCTCTGTCAAGGCTCAGGAGGGGCGGATCATCGTGCTGGATGCGCTCCGTATGGAGGCGCCCAAGACGCGAGAGATGTTGGATATCTTGGATCGGTTGGAGGTGGATGCCAGTGCCTTGGTCCTGTTGCCCCAGCGCAACGAGAACGTCGAGAAATCGGCCAGGAACATTTCCGACGTCAAGATTTTGCGGGCCGGCTACCTCAACGTGCGCGATTTGTTGAACTATGACTACCTTGTGGTGCCCTTGGGCGCACTGGAGGTCATCGAAGGAATCCTGGGTTAGTGGGGAGTAAAGCGTCATGCACATCTATGAGGTTGTCAAGCGGCCCATTGTCACCGAAAAGTCGAATATCCTGGCAGACCTCTATGGTCAGTACTCCTTTGAGGTCGATCGCCGGGCGAATAAGCAGCAGGTCAAAACAGCGGTGGAGCAGATCTTTGACGTTAAAGTGGAAAAAGTGCGTATCATCAATATGAAGCCCAAGCGGGGGCGTTATGGCCGGCGGACAGTGGTACGGGAGTCAGCCTGGAAGAAGGCAATTGTGACACTGGCGCCAGGTCAACGTCTGGAAGCGTTCGAGGGTGTTTAGTAGCCCGTTGGGGCAGTCGATTTGCTGAGAAGGACAGATGGCAAAGCCGCAAGCAGCAGGTCTAGTTTAGCAAGTATCGTCTGTCCAACCGGTTCTCGCTCTTCCTTTTGGGAGTGAGCCGGATAGCTTGCGAGGGGAGAGAACAGGATGGCTATCAAGGTCTACAAGCCGACGTCGCCGGGACGACGAGGTATGAGTGTCTCGACATTTCAAGACGTTACTCAGATAAGTCCGGAGAAATCGTTGCTGCGACCGTTGCGCAAGCGTGCGGGCCGCAACAATCAAGGGCGTATCACGGTGCGCCATCGAGGGGGAGGGCACAAGCGCGCTTATCGGGTCATTGATTTCAAACGAGACAAGTTTGGCGTGCCGGCACGGGTGGCTTCTGTCGAATACGATCCTAACCGTTCCGCTCGGCTTGCATTGCTGCTCTATGCCGATGGTGAGAAGCGATACATCATTGCACCCTTGGGGCTGCGGGTGGGCGATACGGTCATGAACGGCCCTGATGCGGATATCCTGCCAGGGAACGCGCTGCCCATTGCCAATATTACGGTCGGATCGTTGATCCATAATATCGAATTGTATTCGGGCAAGGGAGGGCAATTGGTGCGTTCGGCGGGCACGTCGGCGCAACTCTTGGCCAAGGAAGGCGAGTACGCCCAAGTGCGTTTGCCCAGTGGTGAGGTTCGTCTCGTCCATCAGACGTGCATGGCGACTATTGGACAGGTGGGTAACACCGATCACGGTAACATCAAACTGGGCAAGGCTGGTCGCAAACGTCATCTCGGATGGCGGCCGACGGTGCGCGGCTCGGCGATGTCGCCGCGTGACCATCCTCACGGCGGTGGCGAGGGGCGAACGCCCATTGGTATGCCTGGCCCCAAGACGCCTTGGGGCAAGCCCACCTTGGGCGCTAAAACACGGCGCAACAAGCGGACGGATAAATGGATTGTACGACGACGTGGCAAGAGGCGTCGCTAGCTCATGGGTGAAATTCAAGGGAGGTTGCGGTGTCGCGGTCGCTCAAAAAAGGACCTTATGTAGACATTAAATTGCTTGGGAGAGTTGAGGAGATGAACCGCCGAGGCGAGAAGCGAGTCATCAAGACTTGGTCGCGGGCCTCGACGATCTTTCCCCAGATGGTAGGGCATACCATTGCCGTGCACGATGGCCGTCGTCACATTCCGATCTACATCACGGAGAACATGGTCGGCCACAAGTTGGGTGAGTTTGCGCCGACCCGAACTTTCCGAGGGCACATCGCCAGGGAAAAGAGATTGCGTCGGCGGTAAGCCACGCCTGACAATTGTCCGGTCTGGCTTCTAGATGGCGCGTTACGGGAGTGTGTTAGGATGGAATTTGAGGTGAGGGCTGTTGCCCGACACGTGCGAATGTCGCCGCAAAAGGTGCGGCTGGTCATAGATCAGATGCGAGGCAAGGAGGCAACAGAGGCCTTGACTCTGCTAAAGTTCATGCCTCAGCGGGCAGCCAAGCCGGTGCATAAAGTCATCGCGTCGGCAGTGGCCAATGCTGAGGAGAACTTTGGCATGAGCCGCGAGGATCTGTACATTGCCGAAATCTTTGCCGACACTGGGCCGACGCGACGGTGGCGTCGTTTTGGTGCACGCGGACGGTTCAAGCCTATTCTCAAACGATCGTCGCACATCACGGTGGTCTTGAGAGAATATGAGGAGTGATGTGCACCTCATGGTTGGTGAGGGACGAGTCACTGCCTGAGTCATTGCTTAAGGAGGAAACACATTGGGACGAAAGGTACACCCCTACGGCTTCCGGCTCAAAATAATCCGGGATTGGAAAGCCCGGTGGTACGCTGAAGGCGAAGAGTACGCTGACCTGCTGGGAGAAGACATAGAAGTTCGCCAGTTGATTCGCGATAAATTAGCGGGCGCGGGTATTTCTAGCATAGAGATAGAGCGTTTTCCCAAGCAGGTGTCTATTACCATTCATACAGCCAAACCAGGCATTGTCATTGGTCGGCGCGGGGCGACGGTAAAGGAATTGCGTCGCGTTCTGGAAGACCACACAGGCAAGAGGATTCGACTGGACGTTCAAGAGGTGGACAGGCCAGAGACGGATGCCTACCTCGTGGCAGAAAACATCATCCAGCAGTTGGAGCGACGAATCTCCCACGGACGAGCCATGCGTCGGGCTGCTCAACAAGCGATGCGGTTTGGTGCTGAGGGCATCAAGATTCTCTGCAGTGGCCGGCTGGCTGGTGCGGAAATGGCCCGGCGGGAGTGGATCCGGGAGGGGCGTGTGCCTTTGCAGACGCTGCGGGCTGACATTGACTACGCTCAGAAGGAGGCGTTGACCACATATGGGCGTATCGGTGTGAAGGTTTGGATCTACAAAGGCGAAGTGCTGCCAACGGTTTCTCAGGCAGAGGCAGGTTAATGTTCAACGTTGAGCGATGTAGACCGGACCGAAGATTATGGTGAACTGGTCGGGGAGTGTGAGACGATGTTGATGCCCAAGCGTGTAAAGTATCGTAAACAGTTTCGTGGGCGTATGAGGGGGAAAGCCCTGCGTGGCTCAGAGGTGCAGTTTGGTGAATATGGATTGCAGGCCCTAGAGCCAGCGTGGATCACCAGCCGGCAGGTCGAGGCGGCTCGACGTGCAATTGTCCGTCACATAAGACGACGAGGCAAGGTGTGGATTCGTCTTTTCCCTGATAAGCCTGTGACCAAAAGGGCTGCCGAGACCCGTATGGGCAAGGGAAAGGGCTCGGTGGATCACTGGGTTGCCGTGGTGAAGCCGGGGCGGGTCATGTTCGAGTTGGCGGGTGTGAGCGAAGAGGTGGCGCGAGAAGCCATGCGCTTAGCTTCGCACAAGCTGCCGATCAAAACGCGCTTCCTGACTCGGCTAGATCTGCGTGCGGGAGGTTAGGCCATGCAGGCTCATGAGATTCATCAATTGTCTACCGTGGAGATCGAGCAGCGCCTCGACGATGCCCGCGAGGAGCTTTTCAATCTCGGGTTTCAGTGGAGCTCTGGACAATTGCGAGACAATAACCGTTTGACCCAGGTGAAACGTGACATCGCGCGGATGCTAACAATTCTGCGCGAGCGAGAATTGGCAGAGGAAGTGGTGGCATGAAGGGAAAGCGACGGCGAATGGAAGGCGTGATCGTCAGTGACAAGATGGACAAGACGGTGATGGTCCAGGTGACTCGCGTGCGACGACATCGGCTGTACAAGAAGGTGATCCGGCAACGGCGAAAGTTTATGGCCCACGACGAGGAGAACGCCTGTCAGGTAGGGGACCGGGTTCGCATCGTCGAGTCTCGCCCATTGAGCCGCCACAAGCATTGGGTGGTAGAGGCCATCCTGGAGCGAGCGTAGGAGTTTGCCTCTTTGGCAATCGAAGGGGAATACGATGATTCAGCAAGAAAGCCGCCTTCGTGTGGCGGACAACTCTGGTGCAAAAGAGGTCCTGTGTATTCGGGTTATGGGGGGCTCTAAGCGGCGCTATGGCAGCGTGGGCGACATGATCGTCTGCACTGTGAAGCAGGCCACCGCGAGTGGCGCGGTGAAAAAGAGCGAGGTGGTGCGTGCAGTCATTGTGCGCACGGCCAAGGAATACAAACGCACCGATGGGTCTTACATCAAGTTTGACGACAATGCGGTGGTGATATTGGATGGACAGACCATGATCCCTAAAGGGACGCGCATCTTTGGGCCAGTGGCGCGTGAGCTGCGCGATAAGGGATTTATGAGGATTGTTTCCTTGGCTCCGGAAGTGCTGTAGGCGAATGTCGCACGCGTACCAGATATATGCGATGTTCAGGGACGGAGGGTTGTGGTGAAGAGAATCAAGAGTGGTGACACGGTTGAAGTGATCACTGGCAACGACAAGGGCTTGACAGGGACTGTCCGCCGGGTGTTGCCTGCCGGAGAGGGCAAGTACAAAGGGCGAGGGCGCAGGAGTGCCTTTCGAGATAGAGTGCTTGTGTCGGGCATCAACCTGGTAAAGAAGCACCAACGGCCTGTTTCTCCGAGTGGCGCGCCGAGCACGCAGGCGGGCATTATCGAATTTGAAGCGCCCGTTCACATGTCGAACGTCATGCTGGTCTGTCCCCATTGCAGCCAGAGGACACGGGTGGGCTTCCGTTTCTTGGACGGCGAGCGGAAGGTGCGGTATTGTAAAAAGTGCGACGAAGCGATTGACCAGTGAACTTGCCCCTCGGCGAACAGTAAGCGGTGAATTTGGAGGGCAATGGGAGAAGGGTTTATGGCAGAGCCACGGTTAAAAGTGCGCTATCGAGAAGAAGTCGTTCCGGCGATGATGCAGGAATTCAATTATCGTAACGTAATGGAAGTTCCTCGCCTCAGCAAGGTTGTCGTCAACGTGGGTGTAGGCGAGGCATTGACCGACGCCAAGGCGCTGGATCACACGGTGCAGGACATGGCCACGATCACAGGGCAGCGGCCAATCGTGACCAAAGCGAAAAAGTCTGTCGCCGGGTTTAAGCTGCGCGAAGGGCGCTCCATTGGTGTCAAAGTGACGCTGCGCGGCCATCGGATGTGGGACTTTTTTGATCGTCTGACGAATGTGGCCCTGCCGCGCGTACGGGACTTTCGGGGTGTTTCGCCCGATGCCTTTGACGGGCGGGGCAACTATACCCTGGGTCTGCGGGAGCAATTGCTCTGGCCAGAGATTGATTACGATCAAATCGACAAGATCCGGGGAATGGAAGTTTCTATCGTGACGACAGCCAAGACCGATGAAGAGGGTCGTCAGTTACTGGCTTTGTTGGGAATGCCGTTTCAGCGACAATAGCGAACGGGAGGAATTTGTGTCCAAGAAATGTATGCCTTATCGGGAAAGGCGCCGCAAGTACAAAGTTCGGGTTCGTAACCGGTGTCAGATTTGCGGGAGACCTCGCGGCTTTATTCGACGGTTCAAGCTTTGCCGGATCTGCTTCCGGGAGCTGGCATTGCAAGGCAAGATCCCTGGCGTCGTTAAAGCCAGTTGGTGAAGGCATCTTTTGCTGGTTTGTAAGGCATTATATGCACGTGTTTAGCAGGAGAATAGGTTCATGAGTGTGACAGATCCCATCGCTGACATGCTGACGCGCATTCGCAACGCCGGCATGGCAGGACACAGCCAGGTAGCCGTACCTAGCTCCAAGATCAAGCTGGCCATCGCTCGTATTTTGAAGGAAGAGGGTTTCATTCGAGAGTATCGTCTCGTCGAAGAGAAGCCCCAGTCAGTGATTCGTATCTGGCTCAAGTATGTGGCGGAGAAACCTCGTCGCCACATGCTCACAAGTCTGAAGCGGGTCAGTAAGCCAGGTTGCCGAATTTATGTCGGCAAGAAAGAGATTCCCTGGGTACGAAGTGGTCTAGGCGTTGCGATTTTGAGTACGCCCAAAGGTGTCCTCACCGACCGACAAGCGCGACGGTTCGGCGTAGGGGGCGAGGTGCTTTGCTACGTCTGGTAGTGCAATGGTGAGACGTTGAAGGCAGGTTGGGCCTTTAGCGTTCAGTTTCCGATTGTGGGAGGTGTAGAGGTGTCGAGAATTGGTCGTTTGCCGATCCAAGTCCCTCAAGGCGTGAAAGTGGATATAAAAGGTGCCCAGGTAGTGATGATGGGTCCAAAGGGAACGCTGGAGCGGCGTTTTCATCCTGATATGGAGATCGCGTTCGAGGGGGAGCTGCTCCGCGTGACCCGGCCGACAGACCATCGCCATCACAGGGCTTTGCATGGCCTGACTCGTGCACTCCTGGCCAACATGGTCACTGGAGTCAGTCAGGGCTATCTGCGAGAATTGTTAATCGAAGGTGTTGGCTATCGGGCTGAGCTGCAGGGTAGCAATCTGGTCATGAACTTGGGTTTCTCGCACGCGGTGACGGTGGAACCGCCGACGAACGTGACGTTCAAGGTAGAAGACCGTGGCAAGCGCATCGTGGTCGAGGGCATTGACAAAGAAGTGGTCGGGCAAATCTGTGCTGATATTCGTAAACGACGTCCGCCAGAACCCTATCTGGGTAAGGGTATTCGCTACAAAGGTGAGTATGTGCGGCGTAAGGCTGGCAAGAGCGGTAGGGTGGTCTAGGTGTGGAGGTTAGGATAAATGGGTATAGATATTGGCAAGCAGCGCCGTCTGGCGCGAGAACGGCGGCATCGACGGGTGCGGAAGAAAATATCTGGTACGGCGGAATGTCCACGGCTTAACGTGTTCCGTAGTCTGCAACACATCTATTCCCAGCTTATTGACGACGAACAGGGACACTCGCTGGCGGCTGCCTCGACCCTGGATCCGGACCTTGGTGACCGATTGGCCGGTCTAGACAAGAAAGCACAGGCAAAGGTGGTGGGCAAAGTGCTGGCCGAGCGAGCCCTGGACAAAGGAATCACCAAGGTGGTCTTTGACCGGGGAGGCTACAGGTATCACGGTCGAGTCAAGGCCCTGGCCGAAGCATCGCGCGAAGGTGGATTGGAGTTTTGACCTTTTTGAGGAGGATACATGGGGCGCAGGAGATTCGAGCAGCAAGATGAACTGGATGAGCGAGTGGTACACATTGCCCGCGTGGCCAAGGTCGTCAAAGGGGGACGTCGGTTTGCCTTCCGCACTATGGTCGTGGTGGGGGATAACCAGGGTCGCGTAGGCATTGGTGTAGGCAAGGCGCGGAGTGTGCCTGACTCCATTCGCAAGGGCGCCGAGCGTGCTCGGCGCAACATGCGCAAGGTAAGTCTGTTGGGCACGACGATTCCGCATGAGGTGGAGGCAAAATTTGGTGGTGCAAGAGTGTTGTTGCGACCGGCATCGCCAGGTACGGGGGTCGTCGCCGGAGGCGCAGTGCGCGCCGTGGTGCAGGCGGCCGGCATCAAGGACATCTTGACCAAGTCTCTGGGCAGTGCCAACATTCTGAACATCGCCCGGGCGACGTTTGAGGGATTGATGGCGTTGAATGAGCCAGAGGAGGTCGCCAGGCTGCGCGGGCGTCCGGTGTCTGAAGTGGCGCCATTCTGGCATAAGCTTAGTGACTAGTTTAGTGTTGTTTTGGGGACGGTAACGATGACCACTATCGAGGGCATGACACAAAAAAAGCTGCATATCACCCTGGTCAAGAGCCCTATCGGTTATAGCCAGCGACAAAAGGGGACCGTTCGGGCTCTGGGTTTGCGACGGATAGGGCACACTGTAGAACAGGTGGACACACCTGTGATTCGAGGGATGTTGCGGAAAGTTAGCCACCTGGTTCGGGTAGAGGAGTCTGTAGAATGAAGCTTCATGAATTGCGACCCGCTAAAGGGGCTAAGAAGGTACGTCAGCGAAAGGGCCGAGGAATCTCGGCCGGTCAGGGCAAGACGGCCGGACGAGGCACAAAGGGCCAGAACGCTCGCTCTGGTGGAGGCAAGGGACCTTACTTTGAAGGTGGTCAGCTGCCATTGGTTCGGCGCTTGCCCTACAAGCGAGGTTTCATCAATCGCTGGAAGACCTACTACCGCCCGGTCAATATTGGCCGATTAACGATCTTTCCAGACGGCGCCGAGGTGGATCCGGCGGCGATGGTGGAGGCTGGACTCATTAAGAAGGCCTCGCTGCCCGTCGCCATCCTGGGGGATGGCGAGTTGGATCGCGCTTTGACGGTGAAGGCCCATCGGTTCTCCGCCGGCGCCCGGTCCAAGATCGAGGCCGCTGGGGGAACGGTGGAGGAGCTTCCTTTGGCCGTTCAACGGACACGGCGAGGAGGGTAGCCTATATGCTGGAAGCGCTGCGCAATGCCTTTCGCCTGCGCGATGTCAGGCGACGTCTTTTGTTTACCCTGGGCATTCTGGTAATCTTGCGCTTGGCAGCTCACGTCCCGTTACCTAACGTGAATCTGCAGGCGCTGAGGCAAGTCTTTGAGCAAAATCAACTGCTGGGTATGCTGGACCTTTTTTCCGGCGGGGCCATGGCCAGTTTCTCTGTTATTGCACTGGGCGTGTACCCTTACATCACTGCCCAGATCATCGTCCAGCTCCTCACGCCACTGATTCCGGGCCTGGAGGAACTTGCCAAAGAGGGCGAGGCTGGACGGAACAAGATCAACCAGTATACCTATTATGCGACGATTCCATTGGCGGCCTTGCAAGCGTATACAACAATTTCAGCTTTGCCTGGGGGAGTGATCAGCCAGTGGGGGTTTCGAGAATATGCTCTGCCTACACTCTCCACGGTTCTCAGCATAACAGCCGGAACCATGTTGGCTGTGTGGCTGGGTGAGTTGATCAATGAGATGGGTGTGGGACAAGGGTTGTCCATTATTATCTTTGGCAACATTGTGGCTCAGATTCCTGGGCGTGTGGGCCAATTGCTGATCGACGATGTGACAGGATTATTGTTCTTTATCGTCATCACGATTATCACTGTCTTTGTCATCGTAGTCGTGCAGGAGGGGCAGCGTCGCATTCCAGTGCAATATGGCAAACGAGTGCTGGCTATGCGAGGCAGCCGTCTGCGCATCGCAGGCGGCCAGAGCACACACGTTCCGTTGCGGGTGAATACGGCTGGCATGATTCCGCTCATTTTTGCCAATTCATTTTTGCTCTTTCCCGGTATCATCGCCCAGTTTTTCGTCAATTCAGAAACGGCTTGGTTGGCTGGCCTGGCCAATGCCCTGGCAAAAATTTCCAACCCGCAGAGTAATTGGTATTACGTGCTCTACTTCTTGATGGTAGTGGGCTTTACCTATTTCTACACCGACACTATCTTTCAGCAGCAGAACCTGCCAGAGTCGCTACAGCGGCAGGGAGGTTTCGTGCCTGGCATTCGCCCCGGCCGGCGAACGGCCGACTATCTGAATGGCGTCTTGCGGCGCATCACCCTGGTGGGTGCGTTCTTCCTGGGTGGGGTGGCGGTGTTGCCCTGGGTGATTCAGCTCCTGGGAGTGACCAAGAATCCTGGTGCGATGCTTGTCACCAGCTCAGGCTTGCTCATTGTGGTCGGCGTTGTGCGCGACACGATGAAGCAACTCGAAGCGCAGTTGTTGATGCGACATTACGAGGGGTTTATCCGCCGGTAGAGATCTCACACCCCAGGAGACGGATGATAGGCTGAGGTGGCAGGCTCTTCTGCTCTATGATGTACTTACTATTGGAGCGCCAGGGGCGGGCAAGGGGACACAGGCTACAGTGTTGACCGAGGTGTTGAGTCTGTCTCACGTAGCCTGCGGGGTTCTGTTGAGAACCTGAAGAACGAGACAGAACCGGACCGGTTGGCCCCAAAGACTTACACGGACGCTAGCGAGCATGATCGTACTCAAGTCTAAGGATGAGCTAGCCCGGATGCGCGAAGCCGGCCGGATCGTGGCATGGGCGCATGAGGCACTGAAAGAGAAAATTGCACCCGGTGTTACCACGGCGGAACTGGACGAACTTGCCGATAGGATTATCCGTCAGCATGGCGCGGTTCCGTCTTTCCTGGGCTATCCCCACAGCGGGAAGAATGACTTTCCAGCGTCGGTATGTACTTCGATTAACAGAGAGATCGTGCATGGCATTCCCAGTCACGAAAGGTTGCTGAAAGAGGGTGATATCATCAGCGTTGATGTCGGCACGATTTACAAAGGCTGGCAAGGAGATGCTGCTTTCACCGTCGGTGTGGATCAGATAAGCTCTGAAGCGCAGCGGCTGATAGACGTAACCGATCAGTCGTTGTTCAAGGCCATTGAGCAATGTCAGCCGGGAAACCGCTTGTGGGATGTGATGGGTGCAGTGCAGCGGCATGTGGAAGCGGCCGGGTTCAGTGTCATTCGGGAGTATCAGGGTCATGGTATTGGCCGCGAGATGCACGAGCAGCCCAGCATTCCGAATTTTCTGGACAGAGATCGTCGTCGACGGCCCAAGAATTGGCTACTGAAGCCGGGTATGACCTTGGCCATTGAGCCGATGGTCTGCCAGGGGGACTGGCGAACGCGCTCGCTGGCCGACGGGTGGACGGTGGTGACGCTCGACGGTCAGCTATCGGCGCACTCGGAGCATACGGTGGCTATCACCGAGAACGGGCCCGAGATTCTAACGTGGCTGTAGTGTGAAGTAGCGGTAAGATAAGGGAGGCAGAGATGAAAGTCTCGGCATCGGTTAAGCGACGTTGTCCCAAGTGCAAGATCATTCGCCGCAAAGGAGTCGTGCGAGTGATTTGTGAGAACCCCAGACACAAACAGCGACAGGGCTAGCTGGATGGTGAGCGCGCTCAACTGTTTGAGGGTTGGGTTGCGGGCAATCACAGGCTGTGGCGTAAGCCCAGTCGTCAGTTGAATGGAGGGAGATGGATGGCACGAATCGCAGGGGTTGACTTGCCCCGCAACAAAAGGGTGCAGGTTGGACTGACCTACATCTATGGTATCGGGCGCAGCGCGAGTAGCGTTGTTCTGGCCCAGGCCGATGTGAACCCAGATACGCGGGTAAAAGATCTGACCGAGTCCGAGGTCAGTCAGTTACGCGAGGTGATCGAGCGGAACTACCGGGTGGAGGGTGATCTGCGGCGCGAGGTGAGCCTGAACATCAAGCGTCTGATGGAAATTGGTAGCTATCGGGGCCGTCGCCACCGGCAAAACTTGCCGGTATACGGTCAGCGCACGAAAACCAACGCGCGCACAAAACGAGGGCCCAAGAAGACGGTGGCTGGTCGTGGCCGTCGTCGTGGTGCGAAGAAAAAGTAGTAAGAGTGGTCTAATTCTTAATAGCCACTTCAGGAGGAAATAGGAAAAGAATGGGTCGAAGAGACAGTCAGCGGAGTGGATCTCGGAGAGTCAGAAAGAACGTGCCCCACGGGCAGGCGCACATCTACGCTACGTTCAACAACACCATCGTCACGATGACCGACTTACAGGGCAACGTTGTGACCTGGGCCACTACGGGGACGTGTGGCTTCAAGGGGTCGCGTAAGAGCACTCCCTATGCAGCACGAATGGCTGCCCAACAGGCGGCCAAGCAGGCCATGGACCACGGCATGAGAGAAGTTGACATCTTTGTCAAGGGGCCGGGTCCAGGGCGTGAGGCGTCCATTCGTGCTTTGCAGGGTGCGGGTTTAAGGGTGCGTTCTATCACTGATGTGACACCCATCCCACATAACGGTTGCCGCCCGCCCAAGAAGCGTAGAGTCTAGGGAAGAGTGAGTAGAATATTCAGCGGTTGCTCTGTCGGCTGGTCATCCTCACCGCCAGGCAAAAGTCAAGGCTGAGTTATTGTAGGCTCTCAGAGCATTGTTTGAAAGGTAGTCGCAGGTGAACATGGCTTGCGATTCGTCACTTTGTGTAGGAGGTATGGATGGCAAGATACACGGGCCCAGTGTGTAAGCTGTGCCGGCGGGAGGGCGAAAAGCTATTTCTCAAGGGTGAGCGGTGCATGACTCCCAAGTGCGCCATCGAGCGGCGTGCCTATCCTCCCGGGCAGCATGGGCGTGGAACTCAATTCCGGCGGCGTGGGCGCACGAGCGATTATGCCCGGCAGTTGCGCGAGAAGCAAAAAGTTCGGCGCCTCTATGGCGTGCTGGAGCGGCAGTTCCGACGGTATTATCAAGAGGCTTTGCGGCGCAAAGGCCAGACCGGCGCTAACTTGCTGACGGTGCTGGAAAGTCGTCTGGATAATGTGGTCTATCGCATGGGATTTGCCGACTCGAGGGCTCAGGCAAGGCAGTTGGTACAACATGGGCATTTTCGCTTCAATGGCAAGCCGACCAACATACCGTCCAGGCTGGTAAAGCCTGGCGATGTGATTTCAGTACGTCAACAGAGTCGCCAAAACAACTTTTTCAAAGAACGCGCTCAGATCATGGAGGAGCGGGGAGTGCCAGGTTGGTTGAGCCTCGACCTCCGAGATATGTCGGGGCGGGTTCTCAACCTTCCATCCCGTGAAGATATAGACTTTCCGATCAACGAGCACATGATCGTTGAGTACTACAGCCGCTAAGGAGCACCAGTGGGTTCCAGTCAGGCATGACGGTTACCAAGGTTTCGTGTCTGGTGGAACCTGGAAGCATCAGATTAGCGATGACAAGGGGCGAGGAAGGCAGGGCGGGCAGACGTAGGAGTTCGGCTCGCCATCTGCTGTCTAGCCTTTGAGGAGGGATGGTTCTTTGATAAATCTGGTATTGCCCAAAATCGAGCGTGACGTCGCTTCTCGCAATTATGGCCGGTTTGTTATTGGCCCTCTGGAGAGCGGCTATGGTATCACCTTAGGGAATGCTCTGCGACGGGTTCTGCTCTCGTCCCTGCCTGGGGCGGCTATCACAGCCATGAGAGTGAGTGACCTATCTCACGAATTCTCACCGATCCCCGGCGTGCGGGAAGACATGACAGCCTTGATGCTTCAAGTGAAGCAGATTCGTCTGAAAATGCACACTGAAGAGTCTGTCCGTCTACATCTGGAGGTGCGGGGCGAGGGCCCCGTTGTGGCGGGCGACATTGAAGGGCCCAGCCAGGTGGAGATTGTTAACCCGGAACTGTATCTTTTTACCGTCGACAATTCCGACGTTGACCTGTATATTGAGTTCGTTGCCGAACAAGGGCGGGGGTACTCTCCGGCAGAGGAGCGCGAAAAACTGCCTATCGGCGAATTGCCGGTGGATGCCATCTTTAGTCCTGTTCGCAAGGCCAGTTACCATGTGGGGCGTGCGCGGGTGGGGCAGATGACCGACTTTGACCGACTGACGATGGAGGTGTGGACCGATGGCACCATTCAGCCCCATGAAGCTTTGGCTGAGGCTGCTCGGTTGTTGGTGACACACTTGAACTTGATAGCCAGCGTAGATGAGTTGGTGGCCCAGGAGGCAACAGCCCTTGCTGAGACAGCCGTTGTCGAGGAAATCATACCAGTGCGGGCCTACGAGACGCCCATAGAAGATCTGGATCTCAGCGTGCGAGTCTACAATTGCTTGAAACGAACTGGCATCACCCGAGTGGGTGAGGTGTTGGAGCGATTGGAAAAGGGCAGAGAGGAATTGATGTCCATCCGTAACTTTGGCGCCAAGTCGCTGAGGGAACTTGAAGCCAAGTTGGTAGAGCGGGGTTTCCTCACATCCGAGGGTCAGGTGGTGAAAGCGGAAAGCAGAGTCGTTGGCGCATGACCCGACATAGCTGGTGGACCTACGAATAATACGCTGCCTAGGCAGTGTGAGCTTGTTTGTGCTTGAGGAGTATTTCTATGAGACATCGCAAAGCCGGACGAAAGCTTGGACGTTCCGGTGGTCATCGGCGTGCTTTGTATCGTAATCTGGTAACAGAGCTATTTCGTCACGAACGGATCAAGACCACCGAGGCCAAAGCCAAAGCTGTCCGTCCCAAGGCCGAAAGGTTGATCACCTTGGGCAAACGGGGTACCCTGCACGCCCAGCGTCTGGCTGCTGGTCGCCTGAACGATCCTGTGATCTTGAAAAAGCTGTTTGATGAGATTGCGCCGCGCTATCAAGATCGCCCAGGAGGGTACACTCGCATCCTAAAGTTGGGCCACCGTCAGGGGGACAACGCGCCTATGGTGCTTATCGAGTTGGTGGAGTAGATGTGCTTGTTGCGGCGGTGGACGACAAGACGGGAGAAGGTCGTCACTTCCGAGCAGTGATCGAGTACGACGGCACGGACTATCATGGCTTTCAGTTTCAGTTAGACCAGCGCAATGTCCAGGGTGTCTTGGAAGATGCCTTGGGTAGGGTGGCAGGGCAGGTAGCCCGTGTGGTGGGCGCGGGACGCACCGACGCGGGCGTGCACGCCCGGGGGCAGGTGATCGCTTTTCAAGTGCGTTGGCAACATGAGGTCGCTGATTTGCACCGGGCGATGAATGCGGTCCTGCCAAAGGATGTCGCTGTTCTCTCTTTGGAGGTTGCCCCGGAGGACTTTCATCCGCGCTACAGTGCACGGAGCCGTTGGTATCGGTACACGGTACTCAATCAGTCGTTCCGGTCGCCGCTGAGTCAACGCTGGGCCCTTTATGTGCCAAAGCCCTTGAACGTGAAGCGGATGAATCTGGCCACTGTCTGCATAGTTGGAGAGCACGACTTTGCGACTTTTGGCCGGCCACCGCAGGGGCAGAATACTATTCGGCGAGTGTTGTGGGCCAATTGGTGGCGGAAGGATACATTTCTTTTCTTCGATATAGAAGCTAATGCCTTCTTGCAAAGGATGGTTCGCAGTCTGGTGGGGACGTTGCTTCAGGTCGGCGCTGGTGCACTCACGCCGGAGCAGTTTCGCAAGCGATTAGTGGCTTGTGATCGTTCGTTGTCAGGGCCCACCGCGCCACCGCATGGTCTTTGTTTGATGGCAGCCAACTATTAGTGTGGATTCAATACGCAAGGAGTTGTTTGTTGTGAAGACGTATACCGTTAAGCCAGGTGACATTACACGCCAATGGTATGTAGTGGACGCCGAGGGAAAGACGTTGGGACGGTTGGCATCGCACATTGCTACAATTCTCAAGGGCAAACACAAACCTATCTATACGCCGCATGCCGACGTGGGTGACTATGTCATCGTGATCAATGCTGACAAGATTCATGTCACCGGGCGTAAGATGAGGCAAAAGATGTACCATCGCCATTCCGGGTATCCTGGTGGCCTGAAAAGCATCAATCTGCGCGATCTGCTGCAGCGACATCCGACTCGGGCCATCGAGTTTGCCGTAAAAGGGATGTTGCCCAAGAATCGCCTGGGACGAAAGATGTTCAAGAAGCTGAAGGTCTATGCCGGAAGCGACCATCCACACCAGGCGCAAAAGCCTCAGGTGTTGGCACTGAAGGCGGATAGGGGGTAGGAAGGAGGCATGACGATGGCAGGAGAGTATTACGAGGGTGTGGGACGCAGAAAGAGGGCTACGGCGCGAGTGCGTCTGTTTGCTGGGGGCGATGGAACGGTCATTATTAATGACAAGCCACTGGATGAATATTTCACCCGCAAACGGGATATTTCGCATCTGACCGAGCCTCTGAAAGCGAGTGGCAAACAGGAGAGTTTCAACGTGAAGGTGCTGGTCAGGGGCGGTGGGACGGCTGGACAAGCGGGAGCTATTCAATTGGGCATTGCCCGGGCGTTACTAAAGCTAGATCCTGAGTTACGTTCTGTTATGCGCAAGGGGGGCTTTCTCACGCGTGACGCACGGAAAAAGGAGCGCAAGAAACCTGGTCTCAAAAGGGCACGCAAAGCGCCGCAGTACACCAAGCGCTAGTCGGTGGACAACAGCTTTGCCGTCTGCGCTAGCGTAAGCACATGCGCGTCAGCACGATCCATAGACTGGTTGTGTAACAGCTCTGTGAGCTTCATTCCCGTGATAGTCTTTGTCAAATGAGAGAAAAGCTGGTATAATACCAAAGCCCCACCCGATCCGGGCAAACTGCCGTTCTTGGATGCATGGCGAGTGGCTGAAGGCCTGACAGGGAACTATTGTACAATTGGCAGTGTATCCTGAGAGAGCAACCACAAGGGCTAGGAGAGAACCCTCTGCTGTGGAGCACACGGTCGTAAACATCGGGAGGTTGCGAAAGTGACGCGAGAGAAAAGCGGCTTGTATTATCTGAACAAGGGTGGACTCATTACGATCCTGGCTTTGGAAAATGTCATGGGGAAGAATGGGGTCAACGCTATCCTGAACATGGCAGGGCTGACCCATCTTATTGACAACTACCCGCCCGACAATCTGGCGCGCGAGTTCGACTTTGCCGATTACGCAGCCTTGATGCAGGCTCTGGAAGATATGTATGGTCCTCGAGGTGGACGTGGCTTGGCGTTGCGCGCTGGTCGTGCTACCTTCGACCGGGTCATAAAAGACTTTGGTCCCATGGTAGGCATGGCTGACTTGGCTTTCAAAGTGTTGCCCCTCAATGTGAAAGTCAAAGTTGGACTGCGTGTGATGGGTGAGACGATTACCAAGCTCTCTGACCAGACAAATGAGATCGAGGATGCTGGTGATCATTATCTTTACAGGATCTTGCACTGTCCGGCTTGCTGGGGTCGAAAGACGGACAAACCATGCTGCCACATTGCGGCTGGCCTCCTTCAGGAAGGGCTCCATTGGCTGAGCGGTGGCAAAGAATTCCGCGTCGCTGAGGTCGCTTGTATCGCGATGGGAGACGAAAGTTGTGATTTCGTCGTGCACAAAGAACCGCTGAGTTAGGAGTGGCGCTCTTTCGAATTGCGATCGGAGGTGCAGATGAGGCCGAAAAAGCAATGCATCCTGATTGTCGAGGATGATCTGGATACCTCTGACATGTTGTGCGCTTATTTTGAAGGTCAGGGGTATGAGGTGGTAGCTGCTGCCTGGGGAAAGGATGCCTTGCGATTGTGTGAGGAAACAGTGCCCGACCTCATTATTCAGGACATTCGGCTGCCCGACATCAACGGCTACGAAGTCACCAGGCAACTCCGGCGCAGCGTGCGTACGCAGCAAGTTCCTGTCATCTTTTTGACGGAGAAGCGGGAACGAGCTGATCGCATTGCTGGTCTTAAGCTCGGGGCCGTGGACTATATTACCAAACCTTTTGATATGCAAGAACTGCGTCTGCGCGTGCGCAATGCCTTACGCCGCGCCAGTTATGAAAGCCTGGTTAGCCCGGTGACGGGCCTGCCAGGTGAAAAAGTCGTGCTGGAACGTCTCAAACCGTTGGTAAACAACGACGATTGGGCCGTCATGCAGATCAGTATTGTAGGCATGGAGGCTTTCAACGAAGCCTATGGCTTTGTGGCTGGGGACGATGTGCTGAGGGCAGTGGGGCTGATCATCAGTAATGTGGTCGAAGAGGCGGGCACGATGGATGATTTTGTGGGTCATGCAGGCATGGCGGATTTTGTGTTGATTACCGTCCCCGCCAAGGTTGAAGAACTTCGGGAGAAGATTGTTACTCGCTTGAATCGAGCTATCAGTTACTTTTATCCTATCAAGGACCGCGAACAAGGTTTCATACGCTTGAAGGATGCTTCGGGCAGAGAGCGCCAGGTGGCCCTCATGTCTGTGGCGATAGGCGTGGTCACGAATAACATGTCATCCTTTAGCACGGGCAGGGAGATATGGGAAACCACTAAACGCCAACTGTGTGCGGTCGTGGCTGTGGACTGAGTTCTGGTCGGCATCGCGGTCAGTTTGGAACCACCGATATTGACGAATGGCTCCGCCTCACTGGGAGGAGCCATTTTCCTGTGTGTAAAGCTTGCTAAAACCTACACTTTATGCTATAGTTGGGCCTGTCGTGAGATGAGGGCCGGTTCATTGCCTAGCCCAACTATCCGACAAGGATGCTGAAAGGGTCGACATGGCCGTGTCGGTGGCTGGTGCTTTATTCTTTCTGCTTCTGGCGAAGGGGCAAAGAGGTCTTTGCATCCTAAAACCAGGGGCAATCCCACAGAAAGGAGGTATCGTGCGTGCGAGATTATGAATTGGTTTTCATTATCGCTCCCCTTGTCGAGGATGAGAACGTTCCAGATATTGTGGACAAAGTCGACAACTGGATCCAGGCAGACGGGGGAAAGGTGACAAAGGTGGATGTTTGGGGGCGGCGACAGCTTGCCTATCCCATCCAAGAATTCACCGAAGGCAAGTATGTCTTGATGAACGCCCAGTTGGCGCCGGAGGCTCTCGATGAGTTAGAGCGTAACCTGAAGCTGGATACGGCCATCATTCGCTATCTGCTAGTGCGGATGAAAGAATAGGTTCCTTTTCTATGGCTGCTGCTTCAGTATCAGGAGTTAGTGAGCCCAGAGCTTCTTGTGTGAGTCAGGGGCGTCCAAGGAAAGTTGAGGGTTCAAGGAGCGCGGATAAATGTCACGGGGACTAAACAAAGTCATGGCCATTGGATATGTAGGGCGGGAGCCTGAGATGCGCTACACTCCCAGCGGCAAACCAGTGACGTCTTTCAGTGTGGCCACTACCCGTAGCTGGACGACACCCGATGGCAGGCGGCAGGAGGAAACCGACTGGTTAAATGTGGTATCCTGGGGTAACCTGGCTGAGATTTGCAAGCAACATCTCACCAAAGATCAGCGGATCTACATTGAGGGTAGACTGCAGAACCGGGGATGGGAAGATAGCGAAGGACAGCGTCATTATCGCACAGAGATCGTCGCCAATGAAATGATCATTCTCAGCGATCAGCGCCCATCTGAGTCCTCGGTATCAGAAGACGATTCCGCACTACCGCCTGCTGAAGATAAAGGATACACTGTTTAGCATTTGACAATCTGAAGGAGAACGGATTTGGCAGAACAATTTGCGGCAGGTTATGCCGGGCCGCCAGCAACACGAGAGTCGAGATCAGGGAGGCAGGATCGCCCTCAGCAGAGGCGTCGTTGGCGCACTTCTGATCGGCGCCCACGGAGGCCAAGGCAATGCCCTTTCTGTGTGGCCAAGGTGTCCGATGTGGACTATAAGCAGGCTGACGTCTTGCGGTCCTACGTCAGCGAGCGAGGCAAGATCAGACCGCGACGCCAGACAGGGGCGTGTGCCCGGCATCAACGGCTGGTAGCGCGCGCTGTCAAACGTGCTCGTCACCTGGCGTTGCTGCCTTTCACTACCGCCGGGCATGGTAGGTTTGCTGGCTAGTCACCTAACCATCGATCCCGGCATGGACAGGGCATAGGATGTCTTTCCTGTGCCCTGTTCTCGTGACGCCTTCTATGAGGTCCACTAAATCGGCATCCGGCACCGTGTTGGCTGTTACTGCACAAGGTGTGACATGTGCCCAGGTACTATGTCTCATAAATGACGTTCTTACTGTGTTGTGCCAGCCTGGTATGTTGAGGTGAGAAGAGCTATGGCAAAAGCGAAAAAGACCCGCAGCGCGGGTCAGAGTAAGGCACAGACCAAGAAACAGATCGCGCGTAGCAAAAAGGTGGCGCGCCAGCAGCGGATGATTTGGATAGCCGTCGGTACCGTGACCCTATTGATATTAGTCGTCCTGATCGTTGGCATTGTTACAGAATACGTCGTGGCGCCGCGCCAGCCGGTGGCCATAGTCAACGACGAGGAGATTTCCAAAGTCGAGTATCAGAAGCAGGTGCGTTATCGCAGATGGGACCTGCAGCTCGTCGAACAGAGACTCCTGTTGCAGCAGTCCAACTATGACCCCAACAATGAGTCGGAACAATTTCTTTACGATTACATTGACAGCCAAATTGAGCAGGTGCGACAGTTACAGCTCTCTGTGCCGGCCCAGGTTCTAGAGGACCTGATTGATGAAGCCCTGGTGCGTCAGGAGGCGACACGTCGGGGTTTGACGGCTGCCTCCGATCAGGTTCAGCAGACGATCGAACAGCAGTTTGGCTACGATCGCAATCCTCCGGAGCCGACTCCCACACCTATCACGACGACGGCGGTTCTCACGCCTACCACTATGCCTGTCACGCCGATGACCAGGGAAGAGTTCGAAGAGAACTATGTCCAATACATGGAAGCTATGCGTTCGGCTGTCAAGGGATTCTCGGAGGACGACTATCGTGACTGGGTGACACAGAGTATCTTGCGCGAGCAACTGGGGGAAGCGCTGGCCGCTGAAGTGCCCACGGCCGACGAACACGTTCATGCTTACCACATCCTGGTAGAGGACGAAGAGACGGCAGCCGAGGTGCTGGAGAAGCTGGAAGCCGGTGGCGATTTTGCCGAGTTGGTGGCTCAGTATTCCAAGGACGAGGACACAGTAGACAAAGGCGGTGAGATAGGCTGGCTGGCGAAGGATCAGGTCGGTACCTTGCCAGTAAAGGTGGTGGAGGCGGCCTTTGGCCTGCAACCAGGCGAGTTTAGCGAAGTGATTGATTCCTATCTCGGGTATCACGTCGTCACCATTGACGAGCGGCAAGCCGATTATCCGCTGGATGAGGCCACGCTGGAATCGCGCCAGGCGCTCGCCTTTGACAAGTGGCTGGCCCAGGCCCGGGAAGCGGCGACCATTGAACGTACCTGGTCGCCGGAAGACGTGCCCAATGACTAATGGCTAATGACCAAGATGTGAGCAGCAGAGACAAGCCCCTGCCCATGACAGTGCATGAGTCTTGTCGTTGCAAATTAGGCACAGCAGGCCCTGATTCTTAATCTGTCATGCAGCTATCTTGATCATAGCTGAGGCCGTGCTCGACGCCGCCGATGACGACGACACTGGCAGACGTGAACAGCATAGTTTCTTGAACCGTTCAAACGCAGCGTGAGTTTGGTTAAGGACTGTGGCTGCAATAATAGCAACGAACACTCGTTTTTCAAATCATTAACGGTGAGGACCGGTACAAAGAAACAGCCTTCTCGAAGACGTTACGTCTTTGGGAAGGCTGTCAGGTATTCCGGAGCAAGAGCACAAGGAACTACCGCTCTGCAACTCTGACAGGTGACATCACGGGGACGGGATCAAGTTTGTCGTCTGTATAAGGGGACGCAGGTACGAACTCTATGCGGAGGGCAACACCGTCGTCCAATGGTATCTCCACGGCGCCCATGTCTGATGTTAGCACGATGGGGACTGTTGTCGAGCCAGCGCCACGGTCCTGTTCGGACGTTTGGAGATTCACCCTCACCTCTCGCTTTGCTGGCTGGTCTACTTCGAGCATGTACAGGGTGGCGTGGGCATTGGATGCTGGCGCGACAGAGATGATGGGTCTGCCCTGGATTCGGGCCACAAGCATATCCCACTCGTGGGACGGCACTGTACCCAACAGCATTCCCATGACGGCAGTGAGTAGGATCAGAGCCAAGGTCAGGGGAACGATTATCGCACGTTGTACGGGACTCATTTCGGTCTTCCTCTCATCGGACCTTTCGAGTGAAGTCGTCCCCCCTTATGGCTAGGTGTCAACGAGCCAGGCACTAACTGCGGAAACTGTATTCATTCTATCACAGAGGACCAGAGATTTCAATGGGAAATTGGAGGCATGACCGTGGTACCAGAGTGTGGCCTTTGGTGAGCGTTCCACTAAAATATCCATCGCATGTATCTTGCGTAGGAAATACGTGGATCTGTCACTTGAAGCCGTCCAAGCGCTGCTCCCAAGCCCGTAACCGTTTTCACCCTTTTGACGTCGCTTTCTATTGATGCTATAATGGAATTCAGGTCACCTCCCTAGAATAGTATTACATTCTCCATGACACCTCAAATTGCTCTTACCCTGACAATTCTGGTCACTGCCATCGCACTTTTTGTCTCCGAGCGGTTGCCAGCAGACGTTGTATCGTTGTTGGTGATGCTGGTCCTGGTGCTGTCCGGTTTACTGATGCCGGAGGAAGCCTTCGCTAGCTTTGCCAACCCAGTTGTGATTGCCATCGCCAGCATCTTTGTCGTCAGTGCTGCGCTCTTTCAAACCGGCGTGGCCACAAAGCTGGGACGGGGCATCGTTCATCTGGCCGGTGATAGCGAACCGCGCCTCATCGCTGCTTTGATGGTCGGTGCGGCTCTCTTGTCGGGCGTGATGAACAACGTGGCCGTGACGGCTGTGCTGATGCCAGCCGTGATCGGTATCAGCCTCAGCACCGGGCGAGCACCCTCCCGGCTGTTACTCCCCCTGTCGTTTGCAGCTGTCGTGGGCGGTACACTGACCTTGATTGGGACACCGCCCAACCTCATTGTCAACCACGCGTTGACCGAAGGTGGCTTTTCGCCCTTTGGGTTCCTGGATATTACTCCCATCGGAATCCTCGGTGTTTTGGCTACCACGCTCTTCATGGTTACCATCGGCCGCAGATTGCTGCCTGACCGGCCCCTGGCAGACAGGCTGCATCGTGCCCGCCTGCCGAGCCAACTGCTCGATCTCTACCGGCTGCCGGAACGTCTTTTCACCCTTCACGTGCTTTCTGACTCTCCCCTCGTCGGCCAGACGCTGGCGGAGAGCGGTCTGGGCCGAGATTACGGGCTGACGGTGTTGGGTATCATCCGCCAGGGTCGGTACCATATGGCCACCTTACCGGCGGAACGGCTATGCGCGGACGACCGCCTGCTGACCCAAGGCGGGCCACGCCGGCTTCGGCGCGCGGCGACAGCCAATGGCCTCGTCTGGGGGGTGGCGACTGTGGATGAGGCGGCACTGCTGACGGGCGACATCGGCGTGGTTGAGGTCACGCTGACTCCTCGTTCGCCCCTTGCTGGTAGGACATTGCGCGAGCTGCACTTTCGTGAGCGATTCGGGCTGACGGTGCTGGCCCTGTGGCGGGGTGGCGAGCCCGTGGAGCGTCACATCAGCCACGAGCCATTGCGTCAGGGTGATGCCTTTTTGGTACAGGGCCCCTGGCGTAAGATTCGCCTGTTGCGCGACCAGCCAGGCCTGCTGGTGATCTCGGAAGACGAGGACATCCCACGGCGCACCCGCAAAGCGCCGTGGGCGGTCGCTATTCTGGTCGGCATGGTCGTTACTGTGGCTGCCAAGTTCCTTCCTCTTGAGGTAGCAGCGTTGGGCGCGGCTCTGTTGATGGTCGCCACTGGATGCCTGCGGGTCGAGGAAGCGCGCGACGCAGTCGAATGGCGGGTTGTCTTTCTCATTGCCGGCATGTTGGCTCTCAGCGCGGCGATGCAAAAGACAGGTGCCGCGCAGTGGATCGCGCTGACGGTTCTCTCACCGGTGGCAAACCTGGGGTTCCCGGCTGCGATGGCGGCGTTGTTTCTGATCACAACCATCCTGACCTTGGGCATCTCCAACCATGCTGCTGCAGCTCTGATAGCGCCCATCGCCTTTAACGTCTCCGTAGACCATGGCTTTGACCCTCGTCCACTGCTCCTGGCGGTAGCGGTGGGCACTTCCGCGGCCCTTGTTACCCCTTTTGCCCATCCGAGCACCTTGCTGGTTATGGGGCCAGGCGGCTACAAGTTCCGGGATTACGTTCGCGTCGGACTGCCATTGAGTGCGATAACATTTGTCATCACCTTGGTGGGATTGACCGTATTGTGGCGTGTGTGAAATGGACAGAGGAATATACCGCATTTTTAACTTTTTGCACGCGGCTGGCGTGACGCTCTGCCCTCTGTGCTCCATGCAAACAAGCCAAAGCCTACCAGGCGCACGATGGTGCTCATGACGAGTGCATGGCCAATGCCAAAGTGGTCAGCTAGCAGGGTGCCCAGCAGAGGCGCGATCACAGCCGAGAGATGTTGCGAACTTTGGGCCAGAGAAACAAAGGTGGCACTGTGCTGGATCGGCACCGTCTTCATCAATTCGTCAAAGAATACCAGATCAAGACCTGCCTGAAAGACACCCGCCAGGCTGACGTAGAATGCGATCAACTCCACTCGATGCGTAGATGCGATCAATGCAGGATAGATCGCCAGGCCCAGGGTCGTCCACAACAACACAAAGCGCGAGCCACGCGTTTTTTCCTGGCGTGCCCAGAGGAAATAACCTAGCAGCATGATTGCCGTCTGAGCAGTGTTGATGATTCCGATCCAGGCATCTGTCGCCTGCACCTCGCGCACGTAGTAGAGCGGCAAAAGCGGGGCGGAGAGCGTTGCCCCTGCGACGTAGACAAACCGCTTTGCCGTAAACGAGACAAAGGCACGTTCATTACGGATTAGATTGATATAATCCTTGATGCGCTGGGGGAGCGACAGCTCAGCAGTACGCGGCTGCGGTTCTGTATCGGGCAACTCGATGCGACTCGAATAGTAGTAACTGATCAGTCCGCCGACCGAGAGACCGATAAATACCAACTGATAATTAATGGGAAACCTGAGGCGATCCAGGATCTGGCCGACGGCCATTACTGTGATCGCTGACACCAGGCCCAGAATGGACCAGCGGCGGCTCATCAGTGCATAGCGGCCACTTGGTCCGGCGACGGCGTTCATCACGACAGAAAAGGCGACGTTGCGCATTGTCTGCGGCAGAGTGGCGACCGCCCAGATGACAAGTATAGCCAGCACTACGTATGGCTTGGGCGCGATAAATGATATCACACCAGTTAACGCATAAGACGAGAAATAGAGCAAGCCTGCGCTGCTGAACCATGGCACAGTGTTCTGGCGGCTCTGCAGAAAGCGCCCCATGGCGATGGCAAGGAACAGACCGGTGAAGGCCGGCATGGCCGTCAGCAAACCGACTTGGAAATTTGTCGCGCCGAGCCGCGTCAGAAAGACGGGCAAGAACGGGGCGGCGGCACCTGTCAGCCCGACGCCAATGGCGTCGAACTGGACCTTCGAAAAGTTCTTTCTCTGTGTTGGGGTCGTACCCGTAGGCGCTGCTGGCCAGTGAAAGTGTCTCACGATGTGCTACAATCCCTTGATACGAGATGGGTGGCTCCGACTGAATAGCGCAGGAGTATAGCACACAGCAGGGCATGAGGCAAGTTCGATGGGATGCTGCTCATTGCCGTGACGCTGTCTGAGTGACAGCATCTCTTTGCTGTCACAAGGGGAGAATTCTTCTATTGAGAGGAATGCACGATAGACAATTCGCGTAAAATATGATACAATGCGGCACAATATGGCCGGTCGTACCCCTAGCACACCATCTCTCCCAGGTAGAGGATTAATCGCCAAGCGTTTCCTGGCCGGCCAGCAGGAGGAGATGCAGCTTGTCTGAGAAGATCCGTGTAGTGATAATAGAGGATTCCCTCGATTTACGAGATATCCTGCACAAGCTTTTCCGCTACCGTGCGCCAGACATTGAAGTTGTCGCTTCGGTAGCTAGTGGCATGGAAGGTATCGAACTGACGAAGGAGTATCAACCCGACATCGTACTGATGGACATCAACTTGCCAGGTCTCAATGGCATTGAGCTCACAAAGACTATCAGGCAGGAAGTGCCCTCGTCGGAGATTATTCTAATGTCAGGTCAAGTGGGGCCCGAAGACGTTCGGCGTTCCAGGTTGGCCGGGGCCCGCCATCTGCTCGTCAAGCCGATGGACGGCGACGCGTTGATATCCACCATTCGCACGATTTGCAAAACGACTGCCGCTGCAGAGTGATGACGGGGTGTCCTGCTGACCGCTTATCCTCTTCCCCGGTTCCCATGCTCGTTTGATGTCTGGGTTGCTCCCTCATCACTGGTAGCCTGCAACTTGTCTTGCCTCAAAAACACAGCCCGGCGGGTCAGAGCGACTCACAGTGTCGCTTCAACCCGCCGGGTTGTGTCAACTTGGCTATTCTGGTGCCCTGATCAAAGCCCCATCACCCCCCGGGCCGACATCTCTGCGAGGGCCAGCAACAGTGACGGCATCAGCCCCAGGATCACGATCCCCAGTGCCGAAGCGGTCACCGTCGCGCCGACAAGGGGGCACGTCTTGACCAGTTCACCCTCGGCCGGCTCGCGCAACCACATGGCTACGATCACTTTCAGGTAAAAGTAGGCTGACACGACGCTGTTGAGCACGCCGATCACTGCCAGCCAGGTGAGATCAGCCTGGACGGCGGCGCGGAAGAGATAAAACTTGCCTATGAATCCGGCCAGCGGCGGCATCCCTGCCAGCGAGAGAAGCGCCACTGTCATGCCTACTGCCAGTCCTGGCTTGCGCGCCGCCAATCCGGCGATGCTCTCTACCGTCGCTTCGGCCCCGTCCGCCTGCTCGGCGGCCATGACTACGGCGAACGCTCCTACGTTCATAAAGCCGTAGGCCAACAGGTAGAATAGCACGCCCGCCAGCCCGGCCTCGTTGGCCGCTGCCAAGCCCACCAACAGGTAACCAGCATGAGCCACACTAGAGTAGGCCAGCAGCCGTTTCAAGTCGGTCTGCCGAAGCGCGCCGACGTTGCCCACCGTCATGGTCAGTACCGCCAGGAAGGCCAGGAGCGGCGCCCAGTCCGTCAGCAGTCCCGGGAATGCGACAGCTAGTACCCGGCCCAGCGCGGCAAACCCCGCCGCCTTGGCTCCCACCGACATAAAAGCCGTCACCGATGTCGGCGCACCCTGGTAGACGTCGGGCGTCCAGGCGTGGAAAGGTACCAGCGCTATCTTGAAACCAAAGCCCACCAGCGTCAGTCCCAACCCGGCGACTGCCAACACTCTCGTCGAGGCATCTGCTGCCAGTCCGGCTGCCACCACGTTGAAGGCCGTACTGCCACCCGCACCGTAGGTCAACGCGATACCGTAGAGCAGGAATGCCGAGGCAAACGCACCCAAGAGAAAATACTTTAGCCCCGCCTCGTTGGACATGGCCTGGCCCCGCTTCAGTCCAGCCAGCACGTAGAGCGGGATCGAGAGAACCTCCAGTCCCACAAAAAGCACCATCAGGTCAGTGGTCGCCGCCATGATGCTCATGCCCGCCGTCGAAAGCAGCAGCAGGGCATAATATTCGCCCTGGGCCAGCCCATGGCGGTCGGCGTAATCTACCGAGATGAGCACTGCCAGCCCGGCCACCGTCAGAAAGGCAAAGTTGAAGAACAGTGCATAGCCATCGGCTACGGCCATGCCGTCTGTGCCGAGAAAGGCTGGCTGTATCGCGCTCCATAGCAGCCCAGTGGCGACAAAAGCGGCCACAATGCCCAGCAGCGCCACGAAGGCCAGCACCTGCTTCCGCGAGCGGGGTAAGAAAAGATCGACCAGCAAAACTATCACCGCCGCGACCACCAGTGCCAGGGCCGGCGCAATCACGCTAAAGTTAAGGACAGGGGTTTCGATCATTCAGTTCTCCCACATTCGCTGCCCATCAGGGCGACTTGATTCTCTTTTTCATTTCAAGCTGACGATGGTTGGCCCAATCTGATGCAACAAGGCCATGACCGATGGTTCCATCCAGTCAAGGAGCAGGCCAGGGAAGATGCCGATGACAAAGAACAGGAGGGTGATGGGTACCAGAACCAGGACCTCGCGGATCGAAAGGTCGGCCAGTTCCTGGTTTGCTGGGTTCTCCAACGGGCCGTGCATCACGCGGCGGATCAGCGTCAGCATATACCATGCGCCCAGGACAAGACCGGTGGCAGCAAAGACGGCGTAGATGCGCTCGGCTTTGAATGTCCCCACCAAGATGGTGAACTCGCCGACAAAGCCATTAAGGCCGGGCAGTCCGATGGAAGCCAGGGTGGCAATCAGCAAAAAGAGTCCAAAGCGTGGCACCTTTTTCCACAGCCCGCCAAAGTCCTCGATGAGTCGGGTGTGTCGCCGCGTGTAGAGCATCCCCACCAAAAAGAAGAGAGCGCCAGTACTCAGGCCGTGATTAATCATCTGCAGCACACTGCCCACCATGCCCTGGGCATTGAAGACGAAAATGCCCAGCACCACCAGGCCGAGATGGCTGATGCTGGAATAGGCCACCAGGCTCTTGACGTCTCTTTGACTCAGAGCCACCAGCGCTCCGTAGATGATGCCAACGATGGACAGGACGGCGAGCAAAGGCGCCAACGACACTGCCGCTTCCGGGAAAAGCGGCAGGCAAAAACGCAGGAAACCATACGTACCCATTTTCAGGAGCACACCGGCCAGAAGGACGCTGCCCGCCGCCGGTGCCTGCACGTGGGCGTCAGGCAGCCAGGTGTGGAAGGGGAAAAGCGGCACCTTGATGGCGAAGGCCAGGGCGAAAGCCAGAAACAACCAGGTCTGGAGTTGCGTTGGGATCGCCGGGCTGTCGTATAGCGTCAGGAGGTTGAAAGAGCCACCGACAAAGTACAGGACGATGATGGCCACCAACATCAGCGCCGAACCAGCCATGGTGTAGAGAAAGAACTTGAGCGCAGCGTAGATCCTCCGCTCACTGCCCCACCGCCCGATAAGGAAATACATCGGCACAAGCACCGCTTCCCAAAAGGCGTAGAAAAGCACGGTGTCCAGAGCCAGGAAAACGCCCAGGCAGCCGGTTTCCAGGAGCAGGAGCCAGAAATAATAACTCCGCTCCCGCTCGGCGACAAAGCCCCACGAGGCCAGCACGGCCAGCATGGTCAGAAGCGTGGTCAGCAAGACCAGGAACAGGCTGATGCCGTCCACGCCCAGATGATAGCTTATGCCCAGTTCCGGGATCCAGGTCGCCGGGCCGTCCATGAATTGCATCTCACCGCGGATCTGCCACCGGAAGAGCAGTGACAGCGAGACGACGAATTCGACGACGCTCACCAGCAGTGCCCACCACCTGACAGCCGCTTGCTGGGTCTTTTTGAAAAAGACCAGTGAGGCCAGTGCGCCAGCCAGGGGCAGAAAAACGATCAACGATAGCACAGGAAAATCAGATTGGCCCATTCAGTCAAACTCCTTGCAACAGCTCTCTCAGCGCAAGATTAGATAGCCAATGACAACCACCACGCCCAGCACGATGCCCAGAGAGTAGTTGCGGATGTAGCCCGTCTGCAAGCGGCGAGCGCCCTCACCGAGACAGCTCATCAGCGACGCCACACCATTGACTGCCTTGTCAATTCCCTGCCGATCCGTTGACTCGGCAAAAAAGTCTCCCAGTCGTCGCAGTGGATTGACGACGACCGCCATGTACAGTTCGTCCACATAGTACTTGTTGACCAGCAGGTTGTAGAGCCAGATGTACCGCTGACTGAGTTGCTGGGGACGGTCGGAGCGGATGCCCCACAGGCTTTGGGCTAGGACCAGGGCCACCAGCGGCAGTAGACCGGACATGACCAACAGCACCCATTGTGGCCCACGGCCCATGTGGGTGTGGGGATGGCCCAGTGCATGTTCCAACAAGTTATTTATCAGACCCAGCCGCTCGACGCCGATCAGCTCACCTGGCAGGTTGAGTAGCCCGCCGATGACTGCCAGCACGGCCAGGACCCTCAGTGGCATAGTCATGGCCCGTGGCGATTCATGGACGTGGTTAAACAGCTTCTTGTCGCGCGGATGGCCCAAGAAGACGATAAAGATCATGCGGAAGGCATAGAGCGCCGTCAAGAAAGCCGTCGCGATGCCCACACCCCATAGTAACCAGGATCTATTTGCTGCCAGCCAGAGGATCTCATCCTTGCTGAAGAAGCCAGAGAGAAGTGGAAATCCGGCCAATGCCATCGCACCCCACAGGAATGTGCGATAGGTGGTTGGCATTTTCTGGCGCAAGCCGCCCATTTTGAGAATGTTCAACTCACCGGCCAGGGCGTGCATGACGCTCCCCGCCCCCAGGAAGAGCAGTGCCTTGAAGAACGCGTGCGTCGTCAGATGAAAAATGCCTGCTGCATAGCCACCGACGCCCACGCCCAGCATCATGTAGCCCAACTGGCTGACCGTCGAATAAGCCAGGATACGCTTGAGGTCCGTCTGCACGAGCGCGATGGTTGCCGCGAAAAAGGCGGTCAACACACCGATCCAGGCCACGACCCCGCTGGCTGTTGGTGAGGTATGAAAGAGGACGTTAGTGCGGGCGATCATGTACACACCGGCGGTGACCATCGTCGCTGCGTGAATGAGGGCGCTGACCGGCGTGGGGCCTTCCATGGCGTCTGGCAGCCAGACGTACAGTGGGATCTGTGCCGACTTGCCTACCGCGCCCACAAAGAGCAGCAACGTGATGGCTGTGATCGTTCCTGGTGCGATGGCTGCTACCGCCTCAGCGTTCAGGACGTCGGCAAAGGCCAGCGAGCCAAAGGTGACCAAGATGAGGAGCACTCCCAGGGCAAAACCAAAGTCGCCCACGCGGTTGACGAGGAATGCCTTCTTGCCTGCATCCGCCGCCGACGGTTTTTCAAACCAGAAGCCGATGAGCATATACGAGCAAAAACCGACCAACTCCCAGCCGACGTAGAGGAGCAAAAAGTTGTCGGCCAGCACCAGCGTCAGCATGGAAAAGACAAACAGGTTGAGCAGCGTGAAAAAGCGGGCAAAGCGCGCGTCCTCAGCCATATAGCCCGTAGAGTAGACGTGGATGAGAAAGCCAACGCCGGTGACGACCAAGACCATCACCAGCGACAGCGGATCGAGCAACAGCGATGCCTCGACCTCAAACTTGCCTACTGCGATCCAGGTAAAAAGCCGGCTATGCAACTCGAACTCGCCCGGCGATTGGATCAGGCCCAACAGCGGAGGGAGCGCCAACAAGAACGACAACAGTACCATGCCGGGACCCACTAGACTGACGCCCTTGCGTCCCAGTCGCCGTCCGAAAAAGCCATTGATGATCACGCCCAACAGCGGGAACAGAAGGAGTAACCACGGTAACCTATCAAAAGACCCCATGCCAAGCCTCCGGCCAGCCTACCACTTTAAGATGTTGACGTCGTCAATGTCGGCGGTCTTTTTCTGACGATACAGCGCAATGATCAGGCCCAGCCCTACTGCCACTTCGGCTGCCGCTACGGCGACCGTCATCAGCACAAAGACTTGCCCGGTCATCGAGACAAGGTAGCGGGAGAAGGCCACGAAGGTCAGGTTGACCGAATTGAGCATCAGTTCGATGCACATCAAGATGACGATGGCATTGCGGCGCGTCAGCACACCCACCACACCGATGGTAAACAGAATTGCACTCAGGATCAAATAGAGCGACGATGAGATCATCTAGTCCTCCAGCTTGCGTTTGCCCAGAACCACCGCTCCCACCACGCCGATGAGCAGCAGCAGTCCAGCTAACTCGAAGGGCAGCAAGTGTTCCGCAAAGAGCGCCTCACCGACGTCGGCCACATTGTCGGTGCGCGTCAATGCGGGCGGCAGCTGGGGATTGCTGGCTGCGACGTAGATCAGTCCAACCAGCAGAAGCGCCCCCAGCAATAGCCCGGCGTACCGTTGCGCTGGCTTTGTCTCCGGCCGCTCGCGATGTGCCACGTTGAGCATGATCACTACAAAGAGGAACATGACCACGATCGCGCCTGCATAAACAATAACCTGAACCGCCGCCAGGAACGGCGCGTTGAGCGTCACATAGATCGCCGCCAGCGCGACAAAGTTCAGCAGCAAAAAGAGCGCGCTGTGATCCGACTGGCGGGCGAGCACCACTCCCAGTGCTCCGGCCACGGCAATCGCCGCGAACAGAAAGAACAGAACTATTTCCATTACGCCCGCCCTCCGTCGTCCTTGACCACCACGTGGGGTGTTGCCGGTACCAGCAACATCTCTTTGGTGTATATCTGGCTGGTGCGGTCATAGTCTGCCAGGGCGAACTCGTGTCGCAACACAATGGCCCCGGTAGGACACGCCTCCTCGCAGAACCCGCAAAAGATGCAGCGACTCATGTTGATCTCGTAGGTCTTGGCGTATC
>Ga0180438_10000684_pt1 | contig 62808 bp, 113 predicted proteins | sample SS_ome_12_FD_132455 | JGI IMG/M metagenome (GOLD analysis project Ga0180438, IMG submission 132455) | Hypersaline lake sediment archaeal communities from the Salton Sea, California, USA - SS_3_D_2 metaG | ecosystem: Environmental > Aquatic > Non-marine Saline and Alkaline > Hypersaline >... | reverse complement strand
TGCTGCTGCTGCTGATGCTTATGCTGCTGCTGCTGATGCTTATGCTGCTGCTGATGCTGCTGCTGATGCTGCTGCTTATAAAAAAAATAAATTAAGAATTAAAATATTAAAATATGGATTAAAATTATTAAACATAAAAGTAGACTAACAAAACAACTTTTGGAGGTAACAAAATGAGTACAGGAATGATCGTATTTTTATTTGGTTTTATTGGTGCAATTATACTATTAGGGTTTATAATCTTAATAAAGACACTTAATAAATCTGAAAAAGATGTATTAAAACAGGTTGAAAAGAAAAGTCCGGACGATGTAAGTGTATACGATATTTTAACCGAGACCCCAAAAAATGTAAAGGGTCTAGTTGATTCCGTTAAGCTTGCCTATATACCATTCATTATACTTGACATAATGGGCAAGTCAGCAATTAACGCATATAAGGTTGCAAAAAAATAATCCATCAATGGGGAGGGGTTATTTTAGGAGGTATATTATGAAAAATATAAATAATTTTATTGCAAATGAAAAAAAATTAAAAATTGATAGCACTATATTAAACAGTATTAAAAGTTTATACAACGAAATACAATCAAACACAAGTATAACAAAAGAAAGACTAAATCAAATAGAAAGTTATTTATATGCTAATTATAATAAGTTTCTATCAAAAGAATATGAATATGATAATCAAAATGGTATAAGATTTTTAGAAAAATATTATTTAATTCCAAATATGAGAATTACAAAATATGAGCTTTCTGTATACTTAGACCAAAATCATCTTATGCCTTTTTGGATAGATATTTGCGATTGTATATACGATATAAGCTATACAATAATAGAAACAAAAAAATATTATAAACTAATATTATATTATGAACAAGAAGGGGAAAAAAATGGATACTGAAATGAGTTTATTATTAAAATCATTTTTACTTAAAATAAAAAAGCTTGAAAAAGAGAATAAAGAATTGATTGAGGCATTGATTAGATATGCCAAAGAATATGGATCAGATATACCAGCAAAGTATACTAATGATACAACATATATAAATAGCATTGAACTAATAGAAAAACACACAGGCAAAAAATGGGAGGATGAGAAATGAGCGTATTTAGAGATGAAGAAATTTGCAAATATTTAGACGAAAATCTAGAAACTTTTAAAAGCTATATAGGAGAGTATGAACAACAAGAAAACTATATTGAAATGTTAGCTAGATTTGATGTGCCAGGTGAAGCAGTAACAAAAGACGAACTATTAGAAGTATTGAAAGAATACGATCCTTTTTGGGATAATTATATCAAAAAATATGTTGCTAATAATATGTCTAATGACACTCATATACAGGCAAAATATATAGAGAAAAAAAAGAAGTTGTATATTAGATTAGAATATTTTTATTTTGTAAAACCATAGGAGGTTATTATGGAAAAACAAAGAACGTGTCCGGTTTGCAAATCTATAATTATAGAAAAAACAACCGGAAATAATTATCATGGGAAATGCGATAATTGCCGATTACATTATTCAGGATACAGGAGCAAAAAATGAAATATGACGATGATTACGAAAGAATTATGCTTTATATAGAAAAACTAAAAAATCGTGATTGTAAAGATGATGTGGAATTTGAGGAGTATCTATTGTATGATATAATACAAAAAGGTATTGAAGCGAAAGAATTGGAGTTAAGTAAGCTATGAAAGGAAAACGATATAATAGATGTGGTCAAACAAAACCTATTGATAGATTTTTCTATAATAAACATTATAAAAGATATGAAAATCAGTGTAAAAAATGCATGATTAGAAGTGCTGCAATGGGCAGAAGACGAAAAGAAATTCGGGCAGAAAAAAGACTAAATGAAATTAAAAAAGATATTAACGATGATAAATACATGGAGTTTGGCATAGATTATTTGGCTGAACTTATAACAAGAAATTTGATAGGATAATAAAATGAAAATACTTAATCTTTATTCCGGTATTGGAGGAAACCGTAAATTATGGGATAATGAACATGAAATAACAGCTGTTGAATATAATCCAGATATTGCAAAGATATACAAAGATTTTTTCCCAACTGACAATGTAATTATAACAGATGCACACCAATATTTGTTAGAAAATTATAAAGAATATGATTTTATTTGGGCTAGTCCACCGTGTCCTACACATAGTAGAACTCAAATAATGAGTGTATTATCAGACTCAAAAAATGCAGGGTGTCAAAATAGGGTTGCTATATACCCAGACATATCATTATATCAAGAAATAATATTATTAAAAAATTTTGCAAAAAAAGACACTAAATGGGTTATAGAAAATGTTATCCCTTATTATGATCCGCTAATAAAACCATCGGTAAAAATTAACAGGCATTATTTTTGGAGCAATTTTTATATTGAAAATAAAAACATAAAAGAAAATAGAAAACATCACGGAATAATGACAGGTAATGAAACTATATATGATTTTAATATTTCAAAATATAACATAAAAAATAAACGTAAAATTTTAAGAAACTTAGTTAATTCAGAACTTGGAAAATACATATTAGATCAAGCAATGAATATAGATAACAGTAAGCAATTAGATTTATTTTAATAGGAGAATAAAATGAAAACAATAATTGGATTAATTGACATCGATAATAAAATAGTTAATTTACCATTAATGAAAATAAAATCATATTATAACGACAGGTGTGATTGGTACGATGGATTTTCAAAATATAATAAGGTTTATATTTCAAAAATATTTAATTTTACGAAAGATTATGAATATTGTATAAATTCAGATGAAATAATTAAGGGTGGAACTGGATATAATATTAAGTCAAGATTACCATATGAAATAGAAAAATGTCAACCTGATTATGCAATATATAATTGTGATTATTCATTACAAAGATATACGACAGGCTGTATTAGAAATTGTAAATTTTGTATAGTTAGAGAAAAAGAAGGTTTATTGCAAGATGTACAACCAATGAATCTAAACCCAAAAGGAAAATGGATTTATCTGCTAGATAATAATTTTTTTGCAAGTGAAAATTGGAAAGAAAATATAAAACATTTACATGGCTATAATCAAAAAGTGCAATTTGAAGGTATTGATATTAGAATATTGAATGAAGAAATGATGATTGAATTAAACAAAATAAAACCTTATAAACAATTTCATTTTGCATGGGATAATATTAAAGATAATATTGAAGAAAAATTAAAACTAATAATAAAAATAATAAAACCCTATAAATTAATGTGTTATGTTTTGATCGGTTTTAGTTCTAATTTTGAAGAAGATTATTTTAGAGTCATAAAATTAAAAGAATACGGAATAAAACCGTTTGTCATGCCATATAAAAAAACGATAAATATCAAAAAAATTTTGCAAGATGGGTTAATCATAAAGCTATTTTTAATAGCGTTAAATGGCAAGATTATAATGTAAAAGGAGTCAAAAAATGCTAATAAAGAAGATTGAAGAAATAAAAAAAAAATATGAACATAATGGTTATAATAGTTATGAATTAGAAAAAGATTTAAATTTTAATGTAGATGTAAAAATTACAATTAATCTGTATTGCGAAGGTAATCTGAATTGCGAAGGTAATCTGATTTGCGAAGGTAATCTGATTTGCAAAGGTTATCTGAATTGCGAAGGTTATCTGATTTGCAAAGGTAATCTGATTTGCGAAGGTAATCTGTATTGCGAAGGTGATCTGAATTGCGAAGGTGATCTGAATTGCGAAGGTAATCTGTATTGCGAAGGTAATCTGTATTGCAAAGGTGATCTGATTTGCAAAGGTAATCTGATTTGCGAAGGTGATCTGAATTGCGAAGGTGATCTGTATTGCAAAGGTTATCTGAATTGCGAAGGTGATCTGAATTGCGAAGGTTATCTGTATTGCGAAGGTAATCTGTATTGCGAAGGTGATCTGAATTGCAAAGGTTATCTGATTTGCGAAGGTAATCTGATTTGCGAAGGTAATCTGATTTGCAAAGGTTATCTGAATTGCGAAGGTTATCTGATTTGCAAAGGTAATCTGATTTGCGAAGGTAATCTGTATTGCAAAGGTGATCTGAATTGCGAAGGTGATCTGAATTGCGAAGGTGATCTGAATTGCAAAGGTGATCTGAAAATTAAACATATTGTTACAAAAAAATATATTAGAATTTTCGGAAATATTCCATATAGAATAATTATTTTTGACAATCATATACAAATTGGTTGTCAATTAAGAACAAAAAAAGAATGGTCTAAAATAACAAAAAAAGAGGCAAGGCGAATGGGGGAAAAAAAATTAATCATATACAAAATGAGAGAAGCTTTGTTAAAATTATAGGAGCTATATTGTGAATAAAAAACAAATTAAAAAAGAAATTATGTTAGAAGTTGAAAAGCTAGTTGACGAAAAATTAAACATATCTATCGTATCTGCTATTACTCCTGATGTACTTGAAACTGGACAAAAATATTGGTATATTACTAGTTTTGCTATAGTCGATTCGACTACTTGGGTTAATTCTTATACAGATAATTATCGATTATATCATAACAATGTATTCTTAGACGAAAAAGAATGTGCCATATATAACGACATTGACAAAAAACTACACAAATTAGCATTGGAACTTAATCAAAAAGAGCCTGTGGATTGGAATAATAAAAAACAAGAAAAGGAAAAAATTAAATATGAAAAACTAGAAAAAAAAAGGTTGAAAAAAGAAAATAATATAAATAATTATAATTGGAATATATTATGACTAACTTTAAATTTTGGTTAACATTAACAGCAATTGTATTAACTTTTGCTTTAATTATTGTCGGTATGACATGTATATTAAATTTTATATTATAAAAAAAAGGATAAAAAAGATCAATCTATATGGAATAAAGAATTTTATAAACTAATTGAAGGTTTAGATGAAAATACTTTATTATCTGTATATGATTGTCATATATAAAAACAAAGGAGAATAAATATGTTTAAATTTAAATTAGGTCAAAGGGCAAAAGAAAAAATAACAGGTTTTTCTGGTATTATTGTTGCAAGAATTGATTATTTAACTGGATGTAATAGATATTCTTTGCAATCAGAAGATTTACATGAAGGCAAACCTGTTGATTGGCAGAACTTCGATGAAAACCAATTAGAATTAGTTAAGAAAGAAAAAACTAAAAAGCCTAAAATCAAAAAAGAAAAAACTGGTCGTGGAGGCCCAAGGCCATCACCCCAAAAACTATTTTAATCAAAGCCTGTGTAAAAGCAGGCTTTTTTAAAAAGTAAATCCTAGTTCAAATAAACCACTAACACCTATTTCGTCATATAGCTTAATTGCAGCACCGCCCCCTATAAAAAATCTGCCTTTAAACAAATACCTTCTATAAATAATTCCTGTATAAACATCAATTTCTAATTCCCTGTCAATTCCTGCTAATGCAAATAAGCTTAATCCATGTTTGATGTAATATATGCTTTTTAAAGCTTTATTTGTTTTTTCTAATTGTGTTTTTAACTGTTTATTATCTTCTCTTAATTCTTCTATAAGTTTAGTGTCTTTTTTTATAGTTTCATAATATATTATTTCTTTTTCTGTTTTTGGTTTATTTAGTTTATAATCTGAAATAGTTTTATCACGATCGGCAATCAAATTTACATAAACATTTTCTTTTTTATCAAAGTTGTCTATAATAGTTTCATTTTCAAGTTTTAACCCTGCAATTTCTTTATCTTTTTTTAGACTAAATATATATTGTATTGTATTTATTCCTATAACTATAAAAAGTAAAACACTTAATATAATAATAACAATAGTTTTAAACTTTTTCATTTTTTACACCTTATTGTATAATATATAAACGCTATAAAAACATAAAAAACTAAAAACAAAGTGATAAAAAATTCTTTTATAGATTTTATCATAACCAGCCGTCAAAAAAAAATTTTAATATAAGCAGTATAATAATACCACCAATAATTGATAATATTATTTGTAAGACTAACATTGTCTTGGTTTTAAATTTTATCTATATTTAATCCTTATTTTTTTTGTGTTAAATTTTTAACTCCCTCTGTCAAAGGCTTTCCTATCAATGCAGGTATTACAGTTGACATAAAATAAGGGAATATAGTTTCTACTAACGTTTTATATCCATCTAATTTATTAGGCCAGTATACTAATGTTAATATACCAGTCACAACCATAGCAATAAACATTAATACAACCGCGCCCTGTAATATTTTTATCATTTTCATTTTAGACTCCTAAAATAAAATTTTATCTATAACTAAAACTATATATCCTATAAAAAACCACCCTATCGAATGAAATATATCTATTTGCCCTTTATAATTTAAAGGTATGTTTTTTTTAAATAAAGTAATTTTAGTGTCATAGTTCCAAAGATTTAATTTCATTTTAATATTTAGCAGCAGCCCTGATAGTAACTCTAAGCCTGTTATAATTACACAGCTTACTATTCCCAATAAAATTAAAATAAATATATTTTTATAGTTTAAAGGAATCATTATGTATAAATGTAACAAAAATCCCAATAAGGAACCTGCCGGAATCATCCAAAAAGAAGGGCTTATAGATGTTTTTAACCTTATTTTTTCTTTCCACGCTATTTTAGACCCCAACAAATCAATGGATATATAATTAAACAATGCTTCAAATACATAATAAGCAATTCCATAAAAAATAAACGACAATAATAACCCTTTCATTTTTAATCCTCTCTTTTTTTATACCACCCACATTTAGGACATTTATAATATATTTCCCATTTTATTTTACCCGTAAAATGTATATAACTTTTTGAAAACTCACGCATTTTAATTTTTAAACCTAATCTTTTGCATTTAGGACAAAAACATTCATTTTCAATGGCATAAAAGCTCATTTTTTTACCTATTCATTTTTATAAAAATATATAATGACATACTAATCATTATAATAAACCAGCCAATAATCATCGTTAAGCTAAAAAAAACACTTATACCTATTATAAATTTTAAGCCTAAAAATATTATTCCTAACCCTAATAACATATAGTGAAATATATATAAAAATATTGCTAAAAATCTTAATATTTTCATTTAAAATTTTCCAAAATAAATTTCATTATTTTACTTTTGTCTTTGTTTGTCAAGTGGGATTTACTAAATATTGATTCTTCTAAACCTCTATATTTATCATATCGCCAATACTTTTTCATATTAGGATATAAATTTTTATGATACAACGGGTTTGCAAATGTACATTTTTTTGCCAATACTGTATTTTTATGAACAGCACCCACTAGTTGTTCGTCTTTATTCATTAGATATACCTTGTATTATTTCATCTATCTTAAATTCTAACGCCTTTATTCGTTTTGAATACTTTAATTGTACTTTAATTGCATTAATAAACATTTCCCTTACAAGAATACATATATTTGATTTATCATTGTTTTTCATGGTCTTTATTATGCTTTCCCAACTTTCACGACGGCCTATTGCTATTTCTTTATGATCAACCCATCTTTTTCTAATATTAGCTCTACTTTCTTGCATAATATTTTCAATAACCCTATTTAAATATTTTTCAAAATCATCCCGTATAAAGTTATAATCATTATTAACATTTTCTTCTATATTAAACAAATCATACATTTCTTTAAATTTATCTCTGACTATACCCTTCATGTCTTTAAGCATATTTTCTACAATTTCTGAAAGTATTTTTATTTGCGGATGAATTTCTGAATCACTTTTAGATATTCCCTTAGCCTGTAATATATGCCTATGAATTTTAACAATCAATTCTTTAATCTCTATTATTTCATCTTCAACATAATTCATTTGCTCGCGTAATCGTTCTTGAAAGTCTATTCTATCAATTTCTCTTCCAACTCGCAAAGATTCACGAAAAATTAAAGCAAAAGGTTGTAAATTACAGCTTTTTATATCGCCATTAAATTTTAATTCAACACCCGGTATTTTTGCATTTTTAATTTTGCCTAACAAGCCTTTTAAAACTTTTATAATTAACATTGCTATAACTACACCAGCTATACTTATTATACTAACAACTAACACGGAATATATATTCATGTTACTAAGCATTATCTATCCCTTACCCTTACATTAATCCAATAATCATCTGTATCTAATAGCGTTCTTGCTCCATCTCCGTCAACATAACTTTCTCCATTACTACCCCACTGTAATTGGAAAGAACTAGACCCCACTTGATATATTACTTGCCCTACATTTAGTGATGCGTTTCCAGCGTTAGAATAAATTCTAAATGACCCACTTTCCGTACCGTCAGTAGAAATATAATAATCTATTTCTAATTCCCTAATATTTTTATTAAACCCGTGATAAAAATCACAGTCTGCGTTTTTTACATCCCCATTAACTAATGCGGTAAATCCGCTTACCTCACCTTCTATTTCAAAATTATCAGGGAATAACGTGGTACTGCCAGTGCTAACAATATCTCTTAACACTATTGTTGTTGTAGATGGATCATTTATTACATATCCTAATGCAACAACAGTTGTAGAGCTTGTAGAAGTACATTGTATTTTTTCGCCAACAACAGGAGCGCCGCTCGCACCATCATATATAATGTTTGGCGTGCCAGTATGAACATTTTCATAATCTGAGCGTCTATTGTATCCAGAATATACATTTCTATTTTTATCTTTTATAATCCAACTTGTAGATATTGCTTTTAGTTGAACCCAGTCATATTGATTAATTAATCTTATATAAGTGCTATCTTCTATTTTACCATATATTACAGCCTCTCCGGCTTGACTAACTTTTTTTACAAATAAATCTCTATTAATAAAGCTAGTAGGATTGCCTAAGCCATCGGCTATATTTATGGGAACTTGGACACCGCTAGAATTTACAATAATTGTGCTAATCCCGTCAGTAGAATTTAAGTCAATTCCTGTACTAGCCGTTAATTCTAATAACCTATCACCAATTACAGTATTACCGTTTTTTTCAGTTCTTATTGTTAGATTTTGCATTGTTGATGGAAAATAAAACCCTGTTGATTGGTAGCTAATCGCATATAATTGTAAATTACTTACTAACCCACTTGTGTCACTTTCAAACTGTGCTAAAACTCTGCCGTTAGAATTATACCACCCCCCCCTATCAATATAATAAACAGGAGCTTCCGTGCTTGCACCATATATTCCAAAACCCTTAGACGTACTAGAAACGTTTTCTGCACCATAGCATTCTAAAAAATAAGTACTTGCAGCAATAGCATCTGTTGAAGGAAAGTTTGTTGACCCCCAAGTAAAATCTCTATCGGCTGATTCATAAATAGTTTGCATATTATAATAGCTAAGTGCTGTTGATGGAGGGTAACAATTATTCCCACTAGCTTGTGAGTCAATCGTAGCGCTAGACTCTATATAAACACCAAATGCACTACTTGAACTAACACGTAAGGGTTGTGTTGTGGTAAAAATACTTATATTGATATAATCCGTATACCCCTTATATGCCCTATGAGAATCATTATGAGATAACCCCCACACATAAGCATCACCATTATAATCACCTAAATGTACGCTCATTTTATTTCCTTATGTTGAATAATATCTTATAGTCACAATACCACGCGATATTGTAGTACTTTCGAAATTTGTGCTATCAAATAACCCTCCAGCGCTTCGCGTCAAAGAAACAGTTACGGCATTTGTTGTAGCAAGCTGTATCCAGGCATAGCCACCGCCATTCAGTTGATAATATATTATATTAGAAGTAGAGTCATTATTTATTAAAGCTTGTAATTCTATTATATCACCGGCAGAATCTAAACTTTCTGAAAATGAAAAACTTAATAAAGCGTCAGAATTCATATTCCAGCCAGATATGGGATATGTTCTTGTTCTTATTTGATACTCATTTCTTTGAACTGTACCAAATGGAGTCCCATATGCATAATCTATTCTTCTATCAGTGCTATATTGCTCTCCGTTTATGATACTAGCACTGAACTCTCCTGCTAAACTTAAAACGTCACTAGCTTGGTTGCTGGTGCTACCAACATGAACCTCTAAAACATTTCTTCTTTCGCTTGTTGTAGAATAAAACTTACAGGTATAATTAGATAATCCCACGCTAGGGTCAACAACTGTTAAACTTCGACCTTGTGTAACATTATATACAGCAAAATTTGTACTATTTGTTGATGTTTTATATATATCTAAGTCTAAAAATATATAATAGCTTGTACTCGCGCCGCTTTCACTTGGGGGAAAATTTGGGCTTGCGGGTATTGTAACATCGTCTATCGCAACAGCATTACTTGTACTTTCGGTACTACTATCACTAATAAACCTATATGGTCTTACAACCGTATTATCTAGTGGGCTTTTGGCGCTTTCATAATATGTAACTGCCATTTATAACTCCATAATATCTTTGTAATATTTTTGTTTTATTTCAGTAATTTTTGTATATTTATTATTATCCGTTGACTCTTTTAATGTTTTTATTTCATTCCACATATTTATTTCTAACGTTTTAATTTGCTTGTTTTTTTCATTCTCAAAACATAAAGATTTTAAATAGTCTTCTTCTTCTAATTTAAATCCCATTTTAAGCTTCCTGTATTATTTTTTGTTGCTCTAATTCTTTTTGTAAATTAAAAAAATCATCATTAACAAATTCTTGAAATTCCCCTGCTTGCACGTTTACAAAATCACTTCCTAACTCATAGTCTATTTGTATTACATTCCCATCATAAAATTGTCTGTGATATTGATATAATTTAATTTCATCAATCCAAATAGTCGCGTTTTGATCGGTAGAGCTAAAACTAATATACCTAAAATCATCACATGTAATTGGTGTGTCATACCATATCCATTGATTAACATTTCCAACATAAACATTAAAATATGTAGAATTCATTTCGTCAGTACCGGTAGAATTACCAAAACTATAATTACCCATAGAATAATTAACATATCCATATGCTTGAGCATAATTAGCTATATCAACTCTACATGTTACACTTTTATTTGACCTAATATAAAAACCAATTTTTTGTATTTTTCTCCATTGTTTTAGCTCAGGGTAACCGTAATGAATACCACCAAGTCCAGAAAAAGTAATAGAATAAGTATCTTTTTTTGCAATAGTACTTAATTCGGCATTACCAAGCCAATTGCTTGTAGATTCACAATCTATTATAGTACGCCATAACAAAGTTTCTGGCTTGTAGCCTCTTATTCTATCTCCAATTTTTACAGGAATTCTACGTAAGTCTAAACCTTTAATTTTTATATTAGTAGGTATAACAGTTTCTGCTTTTAGCTTTGTATATGCAAAATTAAGAGCGTTAGAAGAATTCAACCCTTCCGGAGCTGTATATTTTTTTTCTTTTATACCAATCCTATTTTCAATGCTTAAAGATGGATAGTCCCCGGTTGAAGAGTCATAGCCAACTTGCCCTAGTCTATTAGTTTCACTACCGCTAGTAGATTTTTGATATACCTGATATCTAGTAGCTTTAATCTTGCTGTCGTCTTCCGTTACCGTTATGTCTTGAAAAGCTGGATTTTCGCTGTTATATAAATAATACTTAATAGATGTTGATAGTGTTTTTATAAAATAAAATTGGTTTGCATCTGCGCCGGCATATCTGTCGTCTAGCTGATCAACAATATCATTTAATAATGTTTTTACCGATTTATAATTATAGTCTATACTTTTTGCTGTTGTATCATCAATATCTATAAGACTAGCGTTATACAATATATCAGTTTGAGATTGTTTGTCACTTAATACATCTTGTATTATTTGTTGATATGTTGCGTTTGTGCTAGTATAATCTGCATTATATACAGCCGTCTCAAATTTTTTGCTATCAGGTGAAATAGAAACTTTACCACCCGATAAATCTGGTATTTTATCAACATATCCAGAATAAACCTTCTCTGAGTTATAATACATGTTAACTCGGTCTTGGCTTATAATAGGAACGTCTAAAACAGCAAAATTTAATTCTGCTTTACCCATCCCTTTTATGGTATCGCTAGCCTTACCGCTTTTTATAGAACAATCAAACCCGTGTATATGCCACGTTTTCACACCTTCTACTTCTACTTTCCATCTATAATAGGGTATCGGGGGTGTTGATAGTTGGCTAACACTTACAGGTGTTTCACCTAATGGCTGCTCGCCTATAATATACATTATATTCTTCTCTCATAATATTTTATTTTTAAAGCACCGTCCGTACTATTAGATGCAATTATACTTAAAACATTTGTAGTTTTTTCTAGCATAAAAGGCGTTGAATCTGCATCAAATATGCCCGTAACTGTATTTCCATCTATTGTCATTGTTAATTCTGAGTTGCCGGTATTAACAGAAATTGTTTCACCAGACTGAAAAGCTCTACTAGCCTTAAAACCAAAAGAGTCCGATGTTTTCACTTGTAAAACGCTAAAAGATTCATTTGGTGTAAAATCAACTATTATAGGCGTTCTATATCCATTTATATTTATGGTTGTGCTTTTTTCTGTTTTTGATGTAGAGTCAAATTCTGTGATAGTAAGTGTTGTTGATGTAAAAAAAGGATTTTTTGAAATACAAGAAAAATTAACACTTTCAGATAAACGATTAACTTTATAAGCTTCCCCACCTTTTGGTTGAGGATATACTCTTGTTCTGCCTGTAAACGTTCTTGCTTGAAGCCAAGTGTCGTTAAGTGAAGCTGTTGCTGCTTGATCGATTAAAAAACTAGTAGAATTTATAGTATCTATCACTGTATTATCTGGAATTCCTACGCCTGTTATTGAATCCCCAGTTGATAGTTGTTTTAATTGCTGTGTGCTATTTATACCTATTACTTTTACTTCTGTGCTAGTGTTTGTAATAGAACATCTTACTCTTTTGTCAACTGTTTTATAACAATATAAAGTAATTTCACTTCCTTTTGTTAACCAATCTAAAAACTCATCTCTTTCATATTCTTCATTTCTTTTGAAAAAATACGAAAATTCTAACACTCTACCTTTTTGTGTACCAACGCCTTGTAATTGGCCACCCTCGCCTTTAATATCAACTAATTTATAATCTAGTGAAGGAAGACCAATATCTAAATCACCAACTATATCAAGATTATATGTTAAACTTGTATCATCACCTTGCTGTAAATAATAATTAGCCAACGACAGCCTCCGCTTCTTTATTTGTGATTAACCAACTTCGTAATATTTCACCATCTAAAACAATATTAATTACTTGTGGCTCTCGTTCGCCTCCTAGTATATTTCTGGTTTCTCGTGCGTTTCTAAAATTAGTGCCACCAGGGAACTCTGCTATTTCAGGGCCGGCCTCACCAACAATGGCTTGACCACCTTGAATAAATTGTCCGCCCTGTTGAAATTTTGGTGGCGGTGGTGGCGCTTGTGAAAGAATGCTAGCAAGTTGTGCTGCAAATATTCCTGTTAATAACCCTGAAAATATACCTCCAAGTATAGGACCGGCTATTGGGCCTACTTGCCAAACGCTAGCCCACATTGAGATTAAACCCGTTGCAAAGCTAATAGCTGCGTTGGCTGCTTGCAACCCTTTATTTGTATTAAATTGCTCTACTTCTAGTTTATATTTCTTTTTTGCAAATTTTTTTTCTTCTTTTTCTCGGTCTTCAGCAGCTCTGGTTTCGGCTTTTCTAATATTAATTTGTTGTTGAAGACTATTTATTTCTTCTTGTATGTCCGCTTGTTTTTTAAGGTCAGTTTCTTGCGCTAACGCTTCTTGAAGTTGTTCCAGCTCTGCTTGTTGAGCTTCTGCTTTTGTTATGCCGTTGTTTTCTATTAGCTCTATTTCCCTTGCTAATCTAGCATCGATTGCTTCAATTTCTGCGTTGTGGAATTCTTCTAAATTCGCTAACTGGCTTTCAAAAAACCTATTAGCAAATTCGCCTGCGATAGTAAAAGATTCTTGAAAAACATTTGCTATCATCCCCCCAATTTGAGAAATCTTACTAAATGTTTCGCTTATCTTATCTATTTTAGAGGCTAATCCTTTTGATATACCATCACCTGTTTTTTCGCCTATTTCTTTTCCGGTATCTTCTGGTTTAGTTTCTTGTATCAGTGTTTCTCCTGTTTCTTCACCAATGTCTTTCATTAGCTGATCCCAGTCTTTCCTTATTTCAACACCTGTGTTTAAAAAAGTTTTACCAAAATTTTTATAGTTATCGACTAAATCTTTGCCTAAATCTACAAAACTGCTACCTATGTTTTTTATGTTGTCAATTGCTTCTTGTGCGTCTGTTGGGTTTTTAATAATTTCAATAACATTTTTAAAAACTTCTCCTAAATTGCCTAATGCCTTAGCTGCAATTATAGCGTTGTTTGCAAACGCAAAAAACGGAGTCGCTATCAATTTAAGTATTTTTAATAATGTAAAAAATGCAAATGACACAACACTTATTGCGTTTCTTAAATTTTTTACATTTTCAGCCTCACCTAACCAGTCTCTAATGCCTTGTGCGCTATCTAATAACTCCCCTGTAATTTTATTTATTACCGGTAAAAATAATGACCCAACAGAAATAGCAACATCTTCTTGTACCGCCTTTAAAGTTCTTTGCCTATTGGCTAATGAATCCGTTGTTCTTGCATAATCGCCAATGGCGTTTTTACTTTGTTCTAATGCTATTTGAAGTCTGGCTTCTGCTTGTGCTTGCAATAAAGATTGGCCTGTAAGTTTATCTTTACCCTCAGCTGCTAATCTTGCGTTTACATCGGCTGCCCTTATAACTATACCCAAAGATTTAGCGCTTTCGGTTTCGCCAAGTAACGCCTTAGTAAGAGCCTCACTTGCTTGTTGTGCGCCACCTTCTAAGTTTTGAAAGCTTGCTAAGTCTACCGCTAACTGTTGAACCTGATTACTTAAATTTAATGCAGCTTCACCTTGAAATCCAAAACCTGTTAAGAGGTCGCCTGTTGCTGCTAATAGATTTGTAGCTTCTAGTCTGCTTAATCCATAAGCGTCAGTTAAGTTTTTTCTTAATACATTAGCTTCTTTACCCACAGCCCTAAAAGTAACTCTAAATTTATTATTAGCCTCTTCAAAGTCTCTTGCTACCCTTACAGATTTTATTAATTCGTCTTTTAATATAGATAACCCTTTTTCGGCTATACTAAAAGCTGCCTGTGCTGTAAAGAAACTTGCAGCCATAGACTTAAAGCCACCTTGTGTTTTTTTAGACTGTCCATCTATGTCATTAAGTTTCTTTTTTAGTGTATCTAATTCGCGAGTATTAACATCTACTAATATTTGTAATTCGCCGGCAGTTAAAGCCATAATTACCTCTTTTTCTTAGGCCTGAATATCATATTCATCTTACCACTTTTTATTTTTTCTTTTTCTGCTTGTCTACGTCTTGCTTCTACATACGCCTCGTTTTGTTGTTTTAGCCAATCTTCACTGGCATACATTAAGCCTAAGATTTCCCACCACTCATATTTTTTAAAAATTTCTTTCAACCCACAATTAAGATTATATTCTCTTAATATCATGCTTCCGATTCTGATAAGGCTGACGCTGCTTTTTTTTTAAGCTCTCTTTCAAGTTTTTTAGCTTGTTTTTTTGTATCGTCAGGGAAAACCTCATATAATATTTGTGCTCTTTCGTTAAGATACTTACAAGCATCAAATAATATTGTCAATATATGTATTGGCTTTAATGCATTAACATCTTTTTCTATTTCGTCTGTGTTATAATTATTATTACATTCTCTCAAAAGTTTTTTTAATATTTGTTTCCATTTATCCAATGTTTCAATTTTGATATTCTTCCACTTACTAATAGCCGCCGCAATATCTTCTTGTTCCTGCATTAATGTTAATTCGTTTTCCGCATTAACAAAATTAACAATATATTCTTTCCCACTAATTGCCTTAAATCCAAACTCAGGCTCTTTGTTAAATAAACTTAAATCTATAATTTTCATAAAACCCCCTTTAAATTAATATTAAGTTGAAGCTGTGCTTAATAGTTCTATTCTATATTGCTTTCTATTGTTGTATGTTAATACGGGTGATTCTCTTGCTTCTAATTGGAATCCCATATCGCCATATTCTCCAGTACCTTGACTTTTCGCAGAATAAGAGCCTCCACTTACATAAAATACATAAGGGAAGTAAGCTTGTCTTGTTCTTCCGTCAGAGTATGTTGCTATTTCCCACAACATACACGCCGTTACTGTATCTGCATCGCCAGAGTAAAGTACTTCTAAATCTGCTGCACTTGTCCCACCGATTAAATCAAGAGATGTAGTGACTTGCTGACTCATAGTGCCTCGTAATAAATTTACAATACTAGAATTAAATTCTTGTAATGTAATATTTATAGTCTCAGCCTCTTTGGTTACAACCTGGTCGTGTTCTACATTAAAAGACCCCGGCTGCACCGACTCATTTGCACTTTCTCTTGAATATTCTGTCAATGCACCACAATTTAAAAAATTAGCGCTTGACAATTCAGCCAACGTAGTAAACTCAGTTGAATAAGCAGCTACATAAACAATAACGTCTTCCGGAAATAAGAGAGAACTATTTTGAATAGTATTTTGTGCCATTTTTTTCTCCTTTAATTAACGTAATACCAAACACTTATATCTAATGGTCGTGTCCAGTACTTGTTGTCATCATCATATAAGCTAGGCACATTATTAATGATTTCAACATTGATTGTGTGAAGATTGCTTGAACTTTCCCTTATATATTGTGTTGAATTATCAAACAGGTTATATAATTGATCGTTTAAATCTTCTACATTACTTTTTGAATTATGTATACTTGTTAATGAATAAATAATTTGTCTATTTTTTCTATTCCTATCAAAGCCTATGGATTGATATACAATACACGGGATATGATCTGAATAGTTATTTGATGTAGATTCGGGTATATAGTTAGGATAAACTCGCGTACTTGATACCGTACTGTTTTTAATTTTATTAACTAGCCATATATCTGAATTCATATTCTTGCTCTCATTATATTAGCTATAATATTTTCAATCTCGCTTTTATTTTCAAATAAAGCAGGCCTCATAAAAGGTATAGTCCCGGATCTTCTAGGTTTTTTTGTCGAAAACTCTAATGGTATCGCATATTCTATTGGCGTGAACACCACCATTTGAAAATTTTGTACAGCATATAACATACTACCTTTTAAATTGCCAGTATCAACAGGGACTCTACTCTTAGTCTCATTTTGTAAAAATATAGCAGCGCTTTCTAATGCACTATTAACAGCGTTTATTATTTGTCCTTCTGTCGCTGGGTTAACTGTAAAGCTTACTCTTATGTCAGCCATTATCTATCTCTATGATCTAAGTCTAAGTCTATTTCTAAGTGTCTATTTCTTAATCTATCGTTCACAAAAAGTATATCATTTCTTGTAACGTTAGGGGTTACATATGCAGTGCCATTAAATAAGGCATAATCGTATTGGCCAAAAGTACTAAAAGCCGTATCTATAAAATATAAAGCCCCCTTAGTTGTGCTGGCTAAATCTATACTTGCGCTGGCCGTACCTTGAAAGTTAAAACTTATAGTAGAGTTTGAAAAAACTAATCTTCCAGAAGGATGTATTGTTTGATAGTTGCAATAAAACCTTTCGTTTTTACTAATACGATCCTGTGTATTTATAACACTTTTATTTCCACTTCTGCCTTGTTTAGTACCTATAATAGTAGTACTAGCAACCCATGTTTTTACAGCTTGTCCATATTCATCTTCTGTTGTTGTAAAAGTTTCTAATATTGCTGTTGTATTGTAAAATCCACTTATAGACATTATAAAAATTTAGCCTTTTTATATTTTTTTAATCCCCCTACAATGTTTGTAGGGTACATATTGTTACCAACTAATTCCTGCAATGTATATGAATAGTCTCCTAACGATTCACTTCTTAACCCATCTCTATTTTGTGAATCTATACTCCAACGAATCATTTTAGCACCTATAAAAGGAATGTCGTCAGGATAATCAACTCTATAAACAATAGGAAATTTACCCGTGCTACTAGACTCTGTTTTTATAGTTTCATTAACTGTAATTACAGTACTATTAACACTTACAACAGAAAAATAACCATTGTTTTGGATTGCATCAACAACCCTTATAATATTTCCAACATCTATAAACTCTGTGAAATCAACATCACTTGTTGAGGCGTTGCTTATAATACTATTACTCCCGGTGCTTGTAGAAAATGATATATTATCATCCCATTGATACATAGTTGATCTAACAAAACTATTTTTACAATAATTAGTTATATCATCAAGTATTATGGGGTTTAATGCCTCAATTGTTTCATCATAATCTGTGCTTGTTATTCCAGTCCAAAGCTTTACGTTACTAGAAGCCACCAAAACATTAGTAGATAGTCTATACATTACTTCCTCTTTTTACGTTTTTTTGGTTTTAATCCAGTAGATTTTACACATATCCCATAGGAGCTCGATTTACTTTTGCCTTTTCCCATGACTTTACTTACGCACCTTTCTAGTTTAGCCGGCATTATTTTTTCCTTTTTTTATTTTTTTTTAATCTCATATCTTTTGGCGTTCCCTTATTAGGCTTACCTTTTATTTTCTTTGGCATTAACTATTTCTGCTTTCTGACATTATGATTACTCATAAAATATTAAACATCCATTTAAATAGAAACTAGCTGCTGTTGTTTGGCACGTTATTTCTATAATATATGTACTATTACCTATAACCCATTCATCTTGTGATACGTTAATCTGGCTACCTGTAGGCGTTAAAGAGCTTCCTGCTGTTCCTCCTACTTGAAACCTATCAATAACAATATTATTGCTAGCCGTGCTATTAACATCTGTGGGGTCAGAAAAAAACGTAATGTTTGCGCTGTTTTTAGTTGTTCTATTTTTATCATAAACCGAAACACTCGCACTACCAGTTGTATGTGTGCTAGATGTTGAACATTCAATAAATTTTATATCCAAAAATCCCTCAGAAGTGTGAACATTAAACTCTTTTAAATGCGCATCTACATCACTTGAACCGTTAATTTGTAAATATACAACTGCACCATCCGTTGTTGCAGAGCTTGTAAAACAAGCTTTAAATGCTTTCCCTGAGTGAATTTTTGAGTGTAGATGTGTTATAGTTTTTACACTTGATCCTGTTGGGTCTTTCATCCCTAACAAAACATCAAAAGCTGGTTGTTGTAACATCTCTTTCTCCTATACCGGCATTACCGTATCCGCATCATAAATAACATTAATAATATCATTTATATTAACTCTGTCATATTGGAATATAACTTCACTTGCAATATAGTCCAATATAGCTTGTTGTGATCTATAATTTTGTTTTACCAAAGTTAGCGTATTTGAAGCTCTAAACGCCGAGTTATCATCTTCTAAATAATCCACATCTATATCAAAATAATTAGAATCACTCGGATTATTCCCTATATTTGTTATCCTAAATCTCATTTTTTCTCCTATGTTGTTCTATTAAACCAAGCTACCAAATCGCCAGAGCTTCCTACAATATATACATATTTATCATCGTTTGATATTGCTATTTGATTGGCGCCCGCTATATTGCTGCTTGTGTAATTATCAACAAATTCTAAGCTTCCATCTGAACTATTAACACTATACCATGATATTGTATTACTTTCTCTACTAGATACATATATATTATTACCATCTTTTGAACAGGCTACCCCATAAGCGCCGGTATTATCTAATGATTGTAGTAGCGTTAAACTACCATCTGAACTATTAATTGTAAACGTGTTTACTTTATTTCCAGTCCAAGCCACCGCATAAACATTGCTATAAGTTGGGTTTGTACATAGTGTCCATACATCATCTAACGCTGTTGATACTATATTGTCAACAAAAGTTAAACTCCCGTCCGCTGTACTTCTTGTTAACCAAGATATTGAGTTCGCATTTCTACCACAAATATAAGCCATTGTTGACTCTGACGAAAAAACTATTGATCTGGGGAACGCTATGTTTGCGTCCGAATATTGCCCAACATAAGAAAGGCTTCCATCAGAAGTGCTGCGATCATACCAACTAACAGCGTTATTGTTTTTGCTTAAAACATAAACGTGATCGTTATCGTTGCTAATACCCATATTAATAGCGCCATCTATGTCTGTTGATGTATGTTTGCTAACATAACTAAGCGAGCCGTCAGAGCTATTAAGCGTAAACCAAACTATGGTGTCTACTTCCGCCACAACATATGCGTTACCTTCATCTACTGATAATAATATTTCGTTTGCACCGTTTATATTAGAGTTTGAGTATTCTCCAACATAAGAAGGCTCGCCTGAACTTACGCCCCACCAACTAGCAGAATCATCGTCATATTGTGATATATATATTTTACTATTAGCCGAATTTATCTTTATGCCTGTTGGATTATCACAATTTGTCGCATCTTGTATATTTCCCGCATATGTTAGTGTACCTTGAACAGGGGATGAAACAGTTTGTAATATTTTGCTTTTTAAATTTAAGTTATATGAAAAACTCATCATACTTCTTTATATAGTATTATATTCCCCGAGTCTACTTGAACGCTTGTGCACGGCGATAAAATAGTAAAACCTATCGGTAGTGAGGTCAAAGAACTTGCTTCGCTACTATTAGTTACTAACGTTGATGTTATAGACGTAAAAACAACATCTGTGCTTGCAATTTGGATAACTCTATAATCACCAATATGAGCCTCTGTATCTGTTACTATCTCACACCCAGCACCGCCCGATGTATTGGCCAATTGCCATAAATATGTTTGTGAAGGCTCGTGTATTGCCATATAAAACTCCTAACTGGTGCTTGTAGTTACTGTACTTGTTGATTCTGCGCCCAAATCTGTCCAAACGCCACCCGAAAAATATATTGTTTGTGTGTTGAATTGGAATTGTGTAGATTCGCTAGTTGTTATAGCCGTTACAACTGTAATGCTTGTTGTATCGGTTGAGCTTGTTATAGTAACATTTTGTGCCGTAAGGTTGTTTGCTACTTCAAACTCATTAACTTTCATTTTCATTTTTTGCTCCTATGCATTTAATTGTTTAATTTCATATTCTATTTGCTCTCTGCCCCCATGAAAAGCGCTTGCCCTATTTTCTAATTGCCTGATTTTAACATCTAAATTAATTACTTCTTTTTGCATTTTATCTTTAATATTTTTTTCAAACTTTATTTTATCTTCTTCATTTTTTTCATTATATTTTTTTATCTCTTCTTGTAACCGCTTTTTCTCATTTTCCATTTGAACTACTTTATCTTTAAAAGATATTCTCATGTTTTCTATTAGTGTTTTTTTTCTAGTCAACAATCTGTTAATTTCACTTGTATAATCTTGTATGTTTTTTTGAAAATTATCTAACCTGACTTTTAGTTTTTTCCTTCTAACTTCAATATCGGCAAATCCGTATTCGTGATAAGCTTTTAACAAATCGGCTGCTTCTGGAATGTAAATTTCTATCCCCATGCCTCTTGCAATGCCCAACCAAAACTCAACACAAGGGCGCTCATATTGCCACTCTGAATCGGTTTCTAAATGTATTCCCCATAGTTCGATTCTATCGGGTTTTTGTTCAATTGCTAAACATATCATCCAAGCAATAGAGTTAGTTGCATAAAAAGCATCGCTCGGCGGCAATAAATCTTTATATTTAGCTTTAATTTCTTCACGTGGGAAAATTTCATATTTGTTAATATTATTGTCTTGTACGGGCAATATTGCTGTTATATCTTTAATGTCTCTACAAGGCATACCAAAATTATCTTTTTGATATTTACCTAAGCTATATTCTTTGTTTGCATGATAAATAATAGGTTTTTGAGAAAACGGTGATATCTCCTGATTATATATATATGGCAAGTGAATTTCAAAGACCTTATCTAACTTTTTTATATCGCTTAATAACAAACAATGAGCAACCCCCCAAAATTCACATCTTGAATCACCCCAATTAGCCATGCTTCTGCTTCCGGCAGTACCTAAGATACTAATTATCTTTTTAACTTCTTTACCTTTTTTTTCTACTTTTGGCATTTCTTTGCCGGTTAAATCCTTAATGTAATCATTTGTTGTCCTTTTTTCTTTTGTCATTATATCCCCTTTTAAAATTTTTTCCCCTAAATATTGGGAGCAATCTCACGACCACTCCCGTGTATAATAAATATAGTCAAGGGGGAAACTATATTTGTTTTGTTGAACTTCTTTCAAATGCAAACATTGCAATAGCTGTTGTCGCTGCAATTGTAAATGTATTGCTTGTTGATTGAAACCAATTAGATTCCATTTGTGTTATAACAAACCAATCACTAGATGCCATAGCTGTTGTAAGAGTTCTATCTCCTCTGCCAGCTGAAATGTAAAAAGTGTTTGTTGATGCTGATAATGTTAAAGTTATATCATCTGAACCTGTTGGATTATGACCAAATACAACTACATCTTCTAATGCTCCACATGTTATTGTGATTGAAGAGGTAGCCGTAGAACCACTCAATAAAGAACCTGTCACGTCAAGATAAAATCCGTTAACGCCTAGTTTTCTTGCTGTTGTACTAAAAGCTGCCATTTCTACCTCCCTACGCGTTTGCTACTAAGGCATATACTATACCTGTTCTGTCTGGAATAACTCTTGCACCATATACGTGAAGAGCTTTGATATACATACCGAATCCCTCTTGTGTTAATTCACCCATTTTGACTTGTGTTATTTGTTCAGCCATTGTAATAGACTCATTCCCAACACCAAAAAATAAATTAACCGATGAAGAAGCTGTTGATGTTAAATTGTTAGAAACATAAATTTTCCAACCATACGCATCGTTAATATATCCATTCATCCAAGTAGTATCGTTATTAGATTGCTCTAATACGCCAGCGTCAATCAATTCAAACATTAGTGCTGGATTTATGACAGCATATCGGCCGTTTCTTTGAACGTTACCCTCGTCAAATTCTTTCCCTATTAACAATAGTTCAGTTTTGATGTTACTAGAACCTATCAATACTCTTGAACTAGCACTGTTAGAAGTTGATGTTATTCCGGACTCTGTTGCTAGTCCCGATATATATTGATCTTGGCTATCGGCCAATTGATAAGCAATATTTGTTTGTAATGTTGGTATAAAGTTTGGTTTTGACTGTTTTATATCAACGTCATCAAGCAAAATATTTACATATTTTTCTTGATCTACTACTAATGTCATGCTTGCAACATTAGCAGTTTCTTTTGTAAGACCATTTGAAAAGTTATTTCTTGTATAACTATTTACGGTTGGTAATCCTACCTGTGGAATTCTTACCTGATCGCCTGCTGCTGTTATTTCACCTTGATAATCAGTATTGGCTAATTGTGCGAACACATGAGCCTTTTTCTTTTCTTCAAGTATTCTAGCAGACCAAATTTCAGGAATAAATTCAGTAAAAACATCTGCCATGTTATTCTCCTATTTAGTAAAGCTCCCTTCTTCTTCTATCTTCTTCTTCTGCGAGAGCTTTTAGTTTTTCGTCTTTGTCTTTTCCACTTGGCATTTTAACAACATCTTTTGCTAGTTGTGCTAGCTCTTGATTTGTCATGTCTTGTAACGTCTTTACACCCTGCCCTTGAACACCACTTGATTTAGGCTTATAGCCTTGTGCAAGCTTTTCTTCAACACCTTTTGAAATACCGTCTTTTATTTTTTTATCCATGATATCTCTAAGCGATTTTGCAGAGGCAATTTGTTCTTCTTCATTATTACCATATACATAAGTTTTTAAAATTCCCTGTTCTTCTTCCTCATAGTCTGAAAAATTAATAGCAACTGCTTTTTCACACCATAAAGACTTAAACCCGTCTTCTAGTTCTTTTCTTTGTTGCTCAATTATTTCCTCTGCACTCATTTCTTTTTGTGTCAATTGTTTAACTTTTTGTGACAGCTCGGTATTCTTACGATCAAGACCTTTGATTTGGTTTTTATAAACCTTTTCTTTTTCTTGCCAAGCAGACATACTTTTTTTCATTTCTTCAAAATCATTTTTTAAAGAATTATATAATTCCTTATCTTCATTAACAATTTGATCTTTTTGTGTTTCCACTGGTTGATCTACCGCTTGATCTTGTTCTTGTTCTTGTTCTACAACAACACTATCATTTTTTAATTCATCTGACATGATATCCCCTATGAGTCTGCTGCTAATGCCTCAGCCTCTTTTATTTTATTTTCAAGATTTTTAATCTTTAAATCTTTATCCTTAGTTATTTTTTGCATCTCTTTTAAACTTTTATTTACTTCTTTAAATTGATTTTCTAAAGTTTTTAATGCTTTAATCTGGTCTTTTAAAACGTTATTCTCTTTGTCTTTTACAATTACCATTTCTTGATATTCTTTTTCTATCTGTTTACGTAGTTGTGTTTCTTGTGAAAAATAACTATTCTTTCCTGCAATACCTTCTATTTTTTCAATTTCCAGTATATTATTTTTACATTCCTCATATATAGATATAAGCCCATCACGGTCTTTACACCTTAATAATCCATATATATCGTGTAATATCTTTTTTACTACTAACATTTTTACCCCTTTAAATATTCTAACGCAGCTTTTACCCTGCTTAAATCTAGTTCTAAAATATGTTTTTGAGTTTTAAGTCTTGACTCTTCTTTTTTATGTGTATTTAATTCATCTGTTAAGTCACTTAATTTTTTGTTTATTTTTTTAAGCTCTTCTTCAAAATATTCTTTTGCTTCCATTATAACCCCTTTAACCATTCTTCATATGTTAATCCGTCTATTCGCTTGCTTTGCTTTTTAGCTCTTGTTTTTAACGTTTCCGGGACATCTTCAATTTCTGTAAACATTGAACATCTACAATTGATTCTTTCTCTTGCGGTATTGCCAGAAGTATTTCTAGGACTTACAATTCTAGGAGATGTAAACTTAACACCACCAACAATAAAATCACCATCTTTGTTTTTTACTTTTCCGTCTGCGCTTCTATGTGTTTGCCTTGTCCGGCTATCAAGTGTAGCATCCCAAAGCTCTCGTATTTCTATACCCTGTTCTTTTGCTTTTTGGTTACTTAATTCTAGTGCCTTACTTTGTGCGCTTAATGCTTCTGTACGCACTATCCGGTTAGCTCTGTTAAGGCTAATGTTTAAAATATCACGTATTCTTCTTGCTATCTTTTGGACACCTTCACCTTGCAGTAATCCCTGCCCTATTTCTAGCCTTATTTTATTAATATCAGTAGCATTAACGTTTTTAATCAAGTCAACAAGCTTAACGCCAGGATATGGTTCTAATACAATTTGCTTAACTAAATCAGGGTTAATTTTACCAAAAGCTACAAATGCACTTAATTCTTTTGTATAACCAAACCAGCTTCTGTTGTATGAATCGTTTACTATAAGCGTGTTATTTTTAACAGCAATCTTATATGATTCTTTGCTTATGTTTTTTAATTCTTTAAATATTTGATCTTCAAGCTTTTTTAATCTATCATACTTATTAAGCTCTTGGAATGACCATGTTATCTTTTCATTAAGCTTTAATAATTCATTACGAATATTTTTCAAAGAGCGTTGGTATATTTTAACTAATTGTTTTTCTTGATTGTTGGTAAGTTTAATTGCATTATCAAATGCTTTTTGTTGATTTTTTTTTAACTCACCCATGATTTATTTATTTATCGTTTAAAATTTTTTCTGATTTTTTATTAATGTTTTTTTCTTTGACAACAATTTCTATTAAATTATCTTTTTTCTTAATTTTACATACATTTGTGTCTAGATCAAATTTATATTTTTTTAATTCTTGTATTACATCTCTTACCTTAAACATCGCTTATCCTTATTATATTATTATTTTCATCTACTAATATAGGTGCACTCATAACACCTTTTTTTAATGCTTCTTCTATAATTGGCCTGTGCTTTGCATAATCCATAATTATATATTTAACATTTGGATGTTTTTGTTGCATTTCTTTACACTTATAACAGTTAGGTAGGCCGTATATTTTGCTGATCATCTTCTTCTTCCTTAACATCTTGATCTATGTTTAGTTGAAACTCTTCTTGTGCTTTTACCTTTGCTTCTTCCATTAAGCTTATAATATCTTCTACATTATCTATTAACTCGGCTGATTTTAATATTTCTAACCAAGATTCTTCTGGCAATCCAAGCGCTTTTAGCCTTTCAGCTATTCCTACCAACATATCTATATTAGAAGGCAGGTTCCTTTGAAATCTAACATATACATTACCAGTATCTATTTCTTTCTTTTTTAAAAAGCTATTAATAAGTCTTATTCTTTCCTGAAGACCCCTTTCAAAAAGAGACTGTTTGTCGGCCGCTAAATTTTCAAAATGAAATAACGCCCACTTCATAGCCTCACCAGACTTCGACTCAAAGCTTCTATCTCTAAAATCTGGTATATGAGAATGTGCCTCTATGTCTTCCCTTAAAGTCTGTTTAACTTCTTTAAAAAATTCGCTTGGTATATCTCTTGTTAGGAATGAAACATTACCGTCACTATCAACCTCTATTAATCTATTTTTTTTGATTTTTTCTAACGCTCTTGATTTCTCATTTTCATCTTCCGCGTTTGCTAATATAAAATTTTGTAATATTAAATAAGCGCTTGCAAATCTATTAAGCTCATCCACACTGTCGCTAACAAGTATATCATAAGCATCAATTAAAGTTTTAACAGGCTCATAGTCTGCCAAATATTCTTGGTTATTAATATACAACACAAAAGGTATACCATCAAACCAATTAGGGTAAGAGTCTAATTTTTGTGTGATTTTAAAATTACCTTTATTGTGTAAATCAAAACCACTTTCTTTCATTTCGTATAATTCTACACGATCTAAAAAATAAACCTCAACTCTATAAGTTCTTTCACGTTTTTGGCTATCTTCACCTACAACATAATACCTAATACACCCTATCATTGTTGGCTCTATTTCCATATTGTAAATAAAAATACATTCTTCTGGTTTAATAACTGTAAAGTAAGGAATAGTACCACCGTTAACAACTTTGTTGTCACCATATAATAGTTCAACGCCTATGCCATATTTAGATTGATTTTCTCCTAATTCTGATGTTTTTAACTCTTCGTTATTTTGTTTAAAAATTTCTAATAATTGATTCAGATATGAATTTTCTTCACTTGCATATGTAACTAAACCCGGTTTATACATATAGCCCTTAACCATTTGAGTCATGGTTCTTGCATAACTAACACTTATTCTTGAATCCGGATTATCTTTTGCGACAACTCTTTTTTCGTTGATTCTGGTATTTTTACCAACGTAATAATTAAGATTATCAAGATATTTGTTACGAAAATCAAGATTATCTTGTATGGTTTTTACTAAGCTTTCTTTTGTTACAGCTGTAAAATCTTCTACACGTGGATATTGAAGAATTTTAATGTCATTTTTTACATCACCTGTCATTTATTAGCCTATTATTGTTTATAATTTGGATTACTAACCTTTAACAAAGCTTCTTTCACTTTTTTAACACAATTGTCAATAATCTTTTGCTTTAAACTCTTTTCTGTGCTTATATTCTTCTTTTTTCCCATAATTCCAACTATCGATAGCTCTAAAATATCCCACAATCCTTGAGTACACTTCGCATTTTTTACCATTTACGTTTTCCAATTGCTTTTTGAGTTCTAATATCTTGCTGTCGATATCCATTAACCATCCTTATAACCCCACTTTATTTCTATATACCAAAATAACAATTCTATGATTATACACTTCCTAATATAAGTAATACCAAATGCAATCATTTCTTCATATTTACCAAACTCTATTATCATATACCAAAATCACTTCTTTTTAAATTAAGCTTTTTTCTATTTTTCATAACGTCATCTAATGCATATGTAATAGCATCGATAGCATGATCGTGTTTTTCTACGATCTTCCTAAGTATTTCGTCAGTTAATCTATCTCTTGCATAAGAGAAGTTAGCAAACTCATACTTAGTGTTTTTACACCTTTCATGTATTACAATTTCTTCAAAGCTTTTTAAAAACTCTATTCTATCTTCTTTACAGTTAGGCCAACCCCTACTAGGCTTTATAAAATACCCCCTACGCTTCATGTATGAAACGGTTTCTGGCCTTGACCTATCAGCTATAACAACCCACCGTTTAATATTATCGATTAAATCAAATCTTTCTGGCAGCTTGTCTATATCTATACCGGTACCATAAACTTCTTGATCTATATACAACTTTTTGTCTTGTATAAAACATCTTATAAGAGCAAAAGGGTCTGTGCTAAACCCCCAGTCACAACCATGATAAAAATTAACATTTTCGGGTGCTTCAAAGTCTTCTACACGCCACTTATTTTTAAATATTTGTGCGTTAGAATGTATTAAAGGCTCGCCTTCCCATACATGTAAATATTTATCATAATCGTTTTTTTTGTCCCATTCCATCTCTTCTTTTAAAACGTCAGGGAAAAAAGGATTATCGTAGTAGTTGACTTTTTTTATTATCGCATTATTACGCTTGTTTTCAACGAACCTAACATAACAAGGATCATCTTCTCTGTCCCTGTTAAAGCTTATCCATATTTCACTATTATTTTTTCTTATGGTAGGTATTAAAACACGCCAACTATTTTCACTTACAGAGTGGGCTTCTTCAACCCAACATATATCTATACCTTCAATACTTTTGATAGAATGCACATTAGTATGTAGCCCTGCAAATATAAACTCGCTGCCATTAATATGTGTTACATTCTTTTCAGTAACATCAAACTCGTTGTCTAGTTCTAGCTCATATATCTGGTCTTTAAGTAGTTTGTGGACACTATCTTTAATTGACCGCTGTATCTCTCTTGTACAAAGTATTCTTATTCTGCTTTGTTTAGCTTTTATCAGTAAAGCCCTTGCAAATGATTGTGATTTACCAGAGCCTCTGCCACCCCAGTAAACCTTATATCTTTTAGGTGTGAATAATCCTTGAAATATTTTTGGGATTTCTATTTTCATTCATCTTGCTTGTCTACTAATATTACCTCTACCTTATTATCTAGCTTACCTTTAATTTTTTGGTCAATTTTTGTTTTAGGTTTCTCTACTGTGTGATCCATAGCCATTTTCCAAAACGCAGGATTACCTTTTTCTAATTGCTCTTCAAACTTTTCTAAATGCTTTTTAACCATCTGCTTGATGCGAGTTTTAGTTTTAGGCACTCTCTTTTTTTTTGGGTCTGGCTGGTTGGTTGATGTGAAACGATATTTTTTACCGTCTTCTGCTAAATTTGGATTCATCGTGTTTTTAAACCGTTTATCATTCTTAAATAAGAATAATTATAATTTAATAATTGTTTTAGTTTAGGTAGGTTATAGGGTGTTTCGAGTACTCTTTTACCCTTTACGCTATTATAGAGGCGTGAACTCTATTGACACCGACAGGATTCGAACCTGTGACATCGAGCTTATGAGGCTCGCAAGCTGGCCGCTGCTTCACGGTGTTCTATTTTTAAATATTCAACAATATTATTGATTGATGTTAAAATCTCTTGCTCTGTATCTCCTAATCTACCTATCATTGTGTTGCATGTATTACATATAAAACCCCTAAATCTATCCTCTTCATGGCAATGATCCAAAATTAGGCTGCTTGTTTTTTTACAAATAGGGCAAATGTTATTAGGGTTTAAATAAGCATTCATTATTTTTTGTTCACATAAATTATACTTTTTGCTTAATTTTTTAAACTTATTGTTTTTTTTCCATACTCTTGATGCTTCTTTGTGCTTTTCTTTATTCTTTGGATACCATACTTCTCGGCTATATTTATTCCGGCACTCTTTGCAAAAAGAGTTATATTTATTTTTTTGTTTATTCTTAAAACTAAATCCGTCGAGAGTTTTTAGTTTAAAGCACTTGGTGCATCTTTTCATTTTATCCGTTTCACTCTGCTGCGCCGTTTTAAAAATTTCATATACTTAGTATATACTATATATTTTATTTGTCAAGAATTATTTTTTTGTTTAAACTATATTTAGTTAAGTTTATACAAATTAGTGCTGTTTTTACTTATAACATGCTTTATTAATATAGTCCTAGTAAGTTCATTAAAAGAAATATTTCTTTCATTAGATTCATTTTTTAGTAAGGCCAGAAGCTCTTCATTTAAATATATTGATATGCATTTAGACATAACTTTCCTTTATCCCTTTTAAGGAATCAATATAGTTTAACATTTCTTCGTTGGTTTTAAAAAACTCTCTTTCGTCAATCCTTTGTTCTTTAAATTTTTCATGTAAAAACACCTCAAAATTTAATAAGCCAGTCTCATTCCTGGCAGCCAAATCATAACGCCATTATAGGCAAATTAGAATTTCTTATTTCATCTATCTGTTTATTGTTTAGTTTATGCATCTTGCCTCCAAAGCTTTACTATGCCTATTATAAACCCCATTACAAATAATATAGGGAAAAATATAATTGTTAATAACGCATATAATATAGCCAATAAAATATCTCTTATTTTTATAAACACTTTGGCCCCCTTGGCATTCTTTTTGGTGTGCCTGTTGGAGTTTTCCAAATAACCCCACACATTTCGTGGTATGGATTAATTGTATAGCATAAAGGACACTTCCATCCATGTTTAGTGTTTTCTTTTATGCCGTCAGTTATATCTCTTTTACAGTTCTTGCAATTCATGATAATTCATCTAATTTTTTAAGTAAATCTTTTTCAGATAATTCTTCTAATGCTGCATCTTGTTTTTTTGATAAAATACCTAATATCTTTTCCCTTTCTTCTTTTCTTAAAGATTCTTCTTTCTTTTCTTTCAACTCTTTCTTTTTAGTTTCTAAAACATGTAATACAATATTAAATTTTAATTGAAATATAGCGTCCTCATCGCTAATTTCTTCTAAAAAATCTTCTTCTTTTGTTTCTTTTACTTGTTTATTGATCTTTTTTGCTAAACTATTAAGTTGTTGTAAACTTAAATCCCACAAATCTTCTACACTTAAGTAACCTATTACAGAATCAAATCTTAATTTTAATCTAGTAGCTTTTTCAAACATATATAACACCTTTAAAATTTTATTTTTATAATCCGAGTAAAATTACCCGAAACTTTTACTATAATACTATCTTTTTTAGTAGAAGAAAAACCTAAACCAGAAAGCTGGTTGTTAGATTCTTCTATTTTCATCTTTGACCCTAACGCCTCAAAAACTCTTTTATGTTTCATTAAATCCTCTTTTAGGAACTCATTATAAAATCCTCTCGGCTGTGAATCATTTAAGCAATTATTTATAAAAAAGAAATAATGCTTATTACCTATTTCTTGACTGTTCCAATAATTAGGGCTAAACATAAATACAGAAACTTTATGAAATTTATTAGTATTTATACCCCATATTTCTTTTGAACTTAAAGAAGAATCTAATGATTGAATAAATTTAATACCTGTTTTTTTGTTAAATTCAATTTCTGCAACTATAACATTTTCGTTTTGCCTAAGCTCTTTGTTATATTCATAAGAATATATCTGGCCATCATATTCAATTTCTGCCGTAAATCCAGTCCGACCACCTCTATGAGAATAATTATTTACAAATAATATATATTTGCCCTCTTGCATTTTATTTATATCTGTCCATGTTATATTTTCTACCGCAACTTTATTACCCGGTGTTATAATATCCACATCTAACATACTCGACGAAGGATGAATATGACCTTTATTTGGATAATGTATATGATTACCATTAGGTTCTCGACAATGAGCGTCAAAATCATTTTGGTTATTATCGCCATCATTCCATTGAATAGAAAACCTTAAAACACCATCTATATTACCACCTGCATTTTTTACATTTTGCTTCATGCTATCAGTGATGTTGCCAACATAAGACCATGAAAAATTATTCCCCCACTTTAACATACTTGGCGCACTTTTATTTTTTGGTGCGATTAAACTTAAAAAATTATTTTTATGTTTGTTTTCTAGTAATATTTCTATATCATTAATATTAGGTAATATATCTTTTACAAAACTCTCAATACTGACTTCTTCTACCCTATCAAACTTCTTTATATTTTCCGCAACATCTTGTTTTAATTCATCAAATACAGAGCCTTGAAGTTTGGGTTTCGCATCTCTGTTTACAAATAATACATTATTAACTGCAATATCTTCTAAAACCGCATATTTTCTCCCTAATGATTCTGTAAATCCTAGTTCGTTTATTTTTTTTTCGGCATCCTCAATCATCTTTTTTGTGAAAATAGCTTTGGGCCTTTTATAATTCGTGGGAGCTATTACTTTTTCCCATTTTAAAACAGCGCTATTCAAGTCTACGTTATTTGATAGATCAATTAGTAAAGTCCCTATTGCCGTATTTCTTATTTTGCCAACAGAATTATAACAATTAAACCAGCACCAATTATCTTTTTCTTTATCTATTAAATTAATATATTCTTTTTTATATTTGATAAACTTTTTAATAGTTTCTTTGAATTCTTCACCTCTATATAAAGACCCTTGTTCGATTAACTCTAATACCGTTTCACCTGACTCTAATGTTAATTCTTGCATAGATCTAGAAAAAACATTTTTTACGTCTCTGTAATTGCCTTGTATAGATTCTATTGTGTCGTGTGATTTGTTGACTAACCTTTGGGGTAACTCTAAATAAAAATGTTCCCAAGTTCTAACAATGTTATTTTCACCAAGCTCTCTATTTTTATTCGTGCCTAATTTGTTTAATTTAGAAACAAAAATATCTTTTATTTCTTTACCTTTTATAACACTTGATATTTTTTCGCAAACTTTATTAAAAGGGTATTCAACATTAAAATCCCAAATAGAAACAAGCTTATTGCTTTTTACAGCAATAATATTACCGTACGATCTTATAAAATGCTTACATAGGCTACAATCATATTCTCTTCGTTCTCTATATATTTCGTTAGTTCCTTTCGGAAAACTATTTAAATATAAATCCCAAAGCGAATCTTTATCTATATTCGCTAGAAATAAAACATCCTGATTTTCAATAAGAAATTCAAAATGTTTTTGCATAGCTTTTTTAAAGATAATAAAATCGCTCATAAAACACCCCTTGATTTTATATCATTTATCTAAAACTTCTAACATATTGATACCATATTTTTCTTCACCCGTCAAGTGTTTTTTAATTTTTTTGAAAACTTTATCACAGGCCTTTGCAAATATCTTAATATGATCTGCTTTATGTGCGAAACTTGGATAGTATTGATCTGACGCTAATATTCCTTCTTTTAACATTTCTTGTATATATAATGATTTACATTCTAAATGTTTTTCTTTAAATTTAAAACAGGCTATGTTCGGAACTTCATTTACTTTTATTTCTACACCATGCTTTAAGGCACAAGCCAGCCATATTTTTTGCACACTTTGCCCTAACTTTGTTAGTAGCCTATAATTACAATGTTTAAACTTTTTTAAAGTATAATACCCAGCAACAAAACCTATTCCATCGCACCAATTGGTAGAACTTATCCATAAATCTGATTCTACATACTCTTCCTTACCTATAACACAAGATATAGGATAGCCATTTCCGATGCTTTTCGAGAACACGCATAAATCAGGAATTAAATCATATAGTAGATGTAACCCCCCATAGTTAAATTTAAACCCACTTGTTATTTCATCTAGGGCTAATATAGTACCTTGTGATTGTAATTTTTTTAACTTTTCAATGGTTTCCACGGTTGGATAATCGTGTCTTGCTAACTCAAAAAATATAACATCTGGTTTATAATCATAATCATTTATTTTGTTTAAACCATCTACACCTAAATTTAATATTTCTTTATTCTGTTTTTCAATGTTTTTTAATTGCCACCCAAAATATCCCGCAAATAAAATCTTTGGGTTTTTGGTATGTGTTATTTTTTCTAAAGCTAAGTCATAAGCTAATTTCATCATTTCACCGCCACTATTTCCAAGACGAATACTATCAGCCCACGGATGAATAGCTAACATTAAATCGCTAAACTTCTGCATGTATTTATGGTTTAATAATGATGTATTGCTTTTATCTATACATTTTTTAACATGATGGTTTATGTATTTATCGGCATATCCTAACATATGAGTTCCTAAAAATTGAGCCATATCGAGGTGTTTATTACCGTTAGACCATATATACATACCTTTTGCTTTTGTGTAAGTCTTTGGAAAGCCCGTGTATAGAGGTGTTTTTGAATATAATGGTATTTTATGCATTATTTATCCTTATTTATCCTTTTTGTAGCTTTTGATTTTAGTAGAAATTTTTCAGCTTTTTCTTTTGTTGAAAAAACTGCCTCTTCTACATCGTCAAGCCGCCCACAACTTCTTGTCTGTCTGACCACAATATATTTTTTCATATTATCCCACATTATAATAAGATTCGTTTCTTTTATATTTTTCATTTATTTTTAGTAAGTCTGGATTTTCTTTTAAATAAGCTAATATCTTATCTAGTCCAAAATAATTATCTTTATCATATAATCCATCATAAATCTTTTCTATTAACTTTAAATCCTCTGGATAATCAATAGTTAATCTAATATTACTTAAATCCTCATTACTTGCGTAATGCCCTATTTTAAACAAATCAGAATTTTCTTGTGGGTATGTTGTTACATGTTCCCTGTGTTTTCCTGTCGCTTCTTTCCAAGATTTTATTAAAGTTTCTCTTGTTGGTATATACACGTCCATTCCATCAGGCCAGGTCTCATTACCTAATAATGCATTTGTAGTAAAATCATAACCACTTTTCAAATGATAAATAATACACTTTGATATCATTTGTGGATCAATTACAGGCAGATCGCTTGTAATCCTCACAATATGCTTAACTTCTGGCTTGTTTTTAATGTATTGATAATATCTATCAATTACATCGTTTTCGTCCCCAACAAAATATAACCATCCTTTTTCTTCGCATAATCTAATTATATTTGGACTGTTGGCTGTTGTAACTATAACCACATTGTCTACAAGAGATTTGTTTGTCCTGTTATAGACGTGTTCTAATACGGTTTTACCCTTGATTAATTTAAGGCACTTAGCTTTAAGCCTAGTTGAGCCCTGGCGAGCTTGGATCATCCCTAGTATCATAAAATCTCCTTTTTTATTTTTTTATCCAATCTTCAAACGGCAGCAATAATATAATTGCTATTAACGCGAATATAATAGCTATTATTTTTCTTATGGTAATTTTTTCACCATATATTATAAACGACGATAACACAGGCAATACAAAAACAAAATTATTTATTATGTGTACTTTTGATAAAGGTAATAAATTTAAAGCTTTATACATACATATGGTACCTAACGAAGCTAACAATCCTAAACCTATACATACCCATGTATATTTACTAACTTGAAACTCTGCAAATCTAAACACAAAAATTAAATTAAATATAAACGCTGACCCCCATATAAAAGTCATATGTGTTTGCCATGACAAATTATTTGCTGTATATTTTTGTATTATACTAAAAACACCAAATATTAAACAATATAATATTATTAACCATATCCCCATATTTTTCTCTCTTTTAATCATTTAAATCTTCCAAAAAATCTTATTAACACTACCATTAAAACCTCCTAGAAAATCTTATCAAGCTTATCATAATATAAAACGGCAGGTATGTCAAGTTAAATATCCATTCCGTTCTAAATGGGTGTAAATAACTTTTTACTTTTTGCTTAAATGTCTTGCAATATTTCTTATGATATTCTGCGTCTGACTTTGCATACCTAGACCATCTATCTATTATATCACTTAATCTATTCTTGCTTATATCATATACAAAATATGGACTATATCCTTGTCTATAACCTGCTTTGGTTAATCTCGCGCCTAAATCGGTGTCATCCGAATGAGTACAGTTTTCGTCATACATGAATTGTTTTAATATATCTGTTTTATAGACGCATGGCGTCCCTATAACTTCACGCTGTCCTTCTGTAAATCTTTTTCTCCACCATATATCTAAACACTTATCAAGATAGGTATTTTTGTACTTAACTAAAGTTTTAAAAGAAAATCCTACCCACCCTTGAAGATCTAAATATTCTATAAATGCATCTATATTAACAAAGCCTTTTATTAATTCATTATCTGAGCCAAACATACATATATATGGAGTTTTTACTCTTTTTAAACCCTCATTTCTCGCGTTAGCTAATCCTTTGCCGTCTTGATGTACTATTGTAACATTAGGATATTTCCAAGCAACATCCAAGGTTCCATCTTTTGAGTCTTTGTCTACTAAAATAACAGGATAATCTTTGACAGACTCTAAGCATGGTTTAATAGTATCTATTGAATTCATAGTGCATATAATAAATGTGATTTTATTTTTCATTTAAATAACCCCATATTAATTTGTAATTGTTCTAAATTACTCACGCCTATAACCGCGTTTACACTATGATTTAAATCTTTTCTTCCGTAAACTTTAAATCGTGAATAATCTAAGTAAGCACGATTAACATTTTTATCATTTTTATTAAAAAACGATCTAATATGTATATCAGCGTGTAATATCATCCCACTTAAATAATTTTCCCATAGTTTATATGAGTTCTCTATAAATACGATATTTACATCTTGCCTAATCTCTTTTGGATAGTAGATCGATATTCCAAATTTTTCTATATCACCACAGTTTTTTTGATCTTTTAAAAATTCTATCGTATCATTATTAGCCGAATCCCTTGCTAGCACACAATATATTTTATCAAGTTTTAATTCATCCATGCATTTAGAATAGTCTTCTTGATAAACTATTTTAGTAGATATTTTTAAATCATTTATATTGTTTTGACCTCGCCATTCTGTTAATATCTTTTGCGCATCACGATAATTTAACGCAGTATCGATATATCTACCACCATTTTCGTAGTAATAATCTAGTATGTCAAATACGTCTTTTTTTTCTACCTGTAAACCATTATAGTCAAACCCAAACTTAGCTGTGCCTAAAATCATTTATAGCCTCCTATCTAAATAATCCTTACAAAATATTGCATAGCGATATGTATTATAATAAACCCCTCCCATGCATTTATCTTCTTTATCAATCCCCTCTATTTCCCATTTACATTTTTCAAATAAGTCTTGTTTTGCCTGATCATACTCATAAACTAAACAAAACACCTTATTAAGATTAAGTATAGTAAATGCGTATTCTAAAACTTCATATAAAACGCTATCATAATCTTTAAGACTCTGATAATCATCAACCACAAAACTAAGCTCTGCTTTGCGTGATACCATATCTATTTGAGTTAAGCCGATAGCACCAATTGTTTCATCAAACTCATATATGAGGTTTATTTTTTTATCATCTAAAATAGACCAGTATAAATCGTTCGTGCTTTCAAACCATTTTTCTTGATCTTGCATATTTAACGGTGTAAATTGGCGAAGATATTTAATATGTTTATTGCGTATCTGTGACATAGGATATAAATTTTCTTTTTCAAGTCTTTTAATTTTCATCTATCTCTCTTACATATTTAGGCACAAGCCACTTTATATATAATTTATTTTTTCTTCTCATATTTATATTTTTTTCAAGTTTTAATTTTTCTAGTTCTTTTTCGTAAATAGTATCTCTTATTGTATTTATCTTTTCAACTAATAATTTTACACCTTCAATATTCTTTAATTCTGGATATTTAGCAAAATAAACTATTGTATTATTTGGGCTTATTTTTTCGTATATATCTTTTTCGTATTCAGGATATTCGGTAGCTAAATATTGCTTAAATATAGGCAATAACTCATAAGTAATATAATTAAAAATATCATATTTCCCCCTTTAAATGATGCTGGGCGGGAGGTAACCACCCAGCAAATATATCTACTTTTTATTTAAAACACCTCTATACAAGAGGCTATTTCCGTCCTATTTTATTTATTTTGTCAAGTATTTTTTTTGCCCAAACATGAGAATTATTTGTTATATTTAATATATGAGCCATATCACGTTTAACTTGCGCATAATTACCAACTCTCATACAACGATTATTTTTAAAATTTAAATCTATGTTTACTTTTTTATATATATAATCACTTAATTCTTTTGGATTTATAATACTACCCTGTATAGTGCTTTCAATATAATGCAGTTCGTTGTTTTTTTTCTGTTTTAAATACCCTTTTTCTTTATAATCTTCGTATAAACTTGAACCTTTAAAAGCTTGTAACATGTTTATTTGATACCAATCTAAATCTAATTTTTTCATAAATTCTATTGACAAATTAACATCTTGCCATGTTTCATCTACAAACCCGAACATATAAAACCCTATAACATATATATCGTTCTTAACGTCTCTTATCCACTTCATTACATTTTCTGCATTGTCAATAATTTTTTCAGATTTATTCATTATTTTAAGCATTCTTTTAGAACCCGATTCAAAAGCCAAGTTAAAATACAATAAGCCACTTTTTATAGCTAGCTCTGCAAACTCTTTATCCATGTTACTAACATAAAATCCTGAATTACTTATCCATTTTATATTTAATGGCATTAAAGCTTTATATAATTCTTTTGTGTGTTTCATATTGACAGACGGGTTCTCTTCATTAAATAAAAACACCTCAATATCATATTTTTTTTGAAGCATTTTTATTTCATCAACAATTGACTCTATTGACCTTGTTCTATAGTTTCTATTTGATATAGTATGACCCGAACAATACGAACATTTTTGAGGGCATCCCCTGCTTATTTGTATTATTGCCACCCTACAATTTTCTTTATATACACGATCTACAACCGTACGCCCTATAATACTATATTCACCAATAGGTATAGTTGATCTATCTGGGAGTGGCAAGCTGTCTAATTTTTTTACACCACACCAGGCAAAATCAGATTCTTCATGTTCTCCCAAATACCCTAATAAACTTTTTATTATTAAATAAAAGTTATATTCACCTTCTCCATAGACTACATAATCTATATTATTGTTTTTTTTTAATTCTTGATAATAAGTAGTTGCATACATACCACCCATAACTATTATTATGTCTTTATTCATGTCTTTAATTATTTTTGCCACTTCCAGTGCTATATTACTATTCAGCTCATATAATGCTGAAATTCCTACAACATCCGGCTTATATTTTTTTATCTTTTCTTCTAATTCATGGATAATTATATTTTTTGAATAAATATTTTCTTTGTTTTTATATGTTTTAAAAAGCTTTAACATTGAAATGTGCCAGTCAAACACTTCACATTTGACCCCTGATAAATGTTGTTTAATATATGAACTTATATACATCAATCCAATTGGTTCATCGGAATTTATTTTCATTCGTTTAGAATCTTCTATAAACTGATCTATTGATGGGTATGTAATAGGACTAATGAGTAAAATTTTAATATGGATACCCCCGGCTTAAATCTCTTAATCTAATATAGTCGCCTTGCTTAATATTAACACTTGCTTGACAACTTGTTATATTATACATAGGACTTATACCATCTTTTTTACATGGTCTTAACGCTATTATATCTTGTTTTCTAATAAATTCTCCGGCTTTTATGTCTCGTGTTGCGTGCCAACTTCTACGTTGAACTATATGTGTTTGTCTTTCGTTTTCTTCAATATTTTTTATACCGTTTCCTAGCGTTTGTAAGGTTTGATTACCCATCTGTATCATATCAGAAAATTCTTTTATTGTCAAGGAAAATTTATCATCTGGGCTATCATTATCATCTAATTTAATGTGCCTTTCAATATATCTAGCACCTAATGTAATTGCAGATATTATAGGAATATCGCTTTTGCTATGATCTGATAGTCCAACTTCACAGCCATATTGTCTTAGAAAACTTATAGCACTTATATTAAGGTGATTAAGATTATATTTATCGTTACCATCATATGAAGTGTTACATTGCATTAATATAACTTTATTATTTCTTAATATATTCATTGCTCTTGATATATCGCCTCTTGTGCTAGCACCTACTGCCAAAATAATAGGTTTATTCATTTGAGAACATTTTATTAGCATATCTTTATGTGTGATTTCTCCTGAGCCTAATTTAATATAATTTTGATACGGATCAAGCCAATCAACAACCTCTAAACTATAAGGCGAGGACATGAAACCAACATTGTTTTCTTTACAGCATTTATATAGCTTGTAAACCCAGCCATCGGGTAATTCATATTTTTTATAAACGTCATACACGCTGTCCCAGTCTTTTTGATGAGCTGTTTTTAAGCTATTAAAAGTTTTTTTAGAAACTATACTATCAGCTTTAAATGATTGAAACTTAACATAGTCTACACCTATCTTCTTGCATTCTTCTATTATTTTTTTAGCATGATCTAGGGATTCCCAATTACTAGAAACATCGGCAATCCATGTAATTTTTTCAATCATTTATTATCCTTTTACAATTAAAATAACAATACAAACAACTTGAATTAAAAAAAACATAATTTGAAAAAATAATAATATTTGTGAAACCTTAATATTTATTTGTACCGTTATTAAAATAAATGGTACAAATAAAGTTGCTATTGGAATAAAAGCAAAAAATTTTAATATTGACATTATTGCTACCCCTTTTTTAATTATTTTTTTTGCAAATTTAATTTTTTTTTATGGTATATTCCATTCTATATAATCTATACCTAATTTATTACACTCTTCTTTTGTAGGCTTTTCAAGTTGCTGCTTTTGAGTTTCTAGTACACCGCCCCATCTTTTTAATGATATGCCTCGCAAATTATTTGCTCTGTTTTTTAAATTAGTTTTATTTTCCAAACAAAATATAAGCGTTACATTATATCCAAGTTTTTTTAATATTTTAATTAAATAAAACCTATCATAAGTTTTTAAATGGCATTCATCTATAACCATATTTACCCCAAAAAAACTAAAATTTTTTATTATCCCATATACTATATTATCAATTAAAACTTCATCGTCTTCTTTATATGCATATTTACCATAAATCATTTCTCTAAGTTTATCTTTGCATATAAGCAAAGCGTTATTTTCTTTTGCTAGCTGTTTTGCTTTTGTGCTTTTACCACTTCCAATAAGGCCACACATAATAAATGCTTTCATACAAGCTCACCTATTTTTGATTTTATTTCATCAATTGTCATAAATTCATTTATGTCACTACGATATTCTCTTTTAGAGGCTAGTGTATTGCTTTCAGAAGAATGGATAACTTTAAAATAATTATCACAAAAAATAGAATTTTCATTTATAGATAACATTTCTTCATAAATTTTTTCACCTTCCCGTATACCCACAATACGGTAATGATAATCTAACGCCTCAATTAAATCTTTAATATAAAAAGACTTTAACTTAGGGACTATAATTTCGCCTTTTTTACCCCTGCCTATTGCTAATAATATCAACTCAATTGCATCTTTTATATCTATCCAAAATCTTGACATGTTCTTATGGGTCAACGGCAATTCTTTTTTCCCTTCTTTTATCAAATATTTAAAAAAGGGGATTACACTTCCTGTTGAATTTGCAACATTCCCATATCTTACACATACAAATTCTGTTTTATGACCACGTGAATATATATGTGCTGACTGAAAAAGTTTTTCTAAACAAAACTTTGTACCACCATACAGATTGCACGCTTTTACCGCTTTATCACTGCTAATACCTATAACTTTTTCTACCTTATTTTCCGCGCAAGCATCTATTATATTTGTTGTACCAATTACATTTGTTTTTATCGCCTCTATTGGGTTATATTCAATGCTTGGTACGCATTTTAAAGCCGCTGCGTGAATAACTATATGAACATCCCTAGTAGCCTGTTTTAATCTTTTTTCATCTCTTACATCGCCTATAAAATATCTTACCCTATCCATTTCGTCATAAATTTCTTTTTGCATTTTATTATGTTTATGTTCATCTCTTGAATATATAATTATCTTCTTAGCATCAGTTTTTGATAATAAATATTTAACAAGATTTTTACCTAAAAACCCGCTTCCGCCTGTTATTAATACATTTTTACAATCAATCATGTTTTTATTTCCTTAGTCTATAACTTTCCTCGCCTCTTCTTTTATATGGTCGTATTCCCTGACAAATCGTCTTTTATAATTCGTTGGCATTAACTCAATTTTTTTATGTTCTTCGTGTGTGATTTCCACAGGTTTTTTTAATACTTTTAATAATAAACATTCATCTTCAAGGCTTTTATATAATTCTATGTTATCATCTTTAATTTGATGTTTATGTGTTGTTTCCCCCATGGCTATTATTTTACCCCCCTGTTTTTCTTTTTTGATTTCTTTAAAATTAAAATTTCTCATATAATCCCCCTTTAAGTTAAATAACACGGCAATGTATTTTTTTGATTTCTCCAACAAAGAGCATCAAAAACCGTCTTACATTCTTTTGAAACGCCTTCTATGTGCGTTTTATTTAATAAACTTGCATTAGTCATTTTTAAATATGGCCTAACTTCATTATCATTTATTTGTAAGTTTATTAATTCATAATTTATATTTTTTAATTTTTTTTTAAATGTTAGCTTTAAATCTTTATATTCAATAATATTTTCATATTCTGGCTCTAAAATAACATCTCCTTGTTGAAACCATGACCCTATTTTTTTTTGTCTATATAAATCATTAGCGTTTATTTTATCTATTATCTCACATTTTAAATCTTTTAAAATTTTTTCTAAACCAACCTTTTTAATAAACTCTTGTCTAACCTCTATATTATCTATATTATATAACATTTTACAATCTAATTCTTCTTTTGGTGTCATAACTAGCTCTTTCGGGACATTAATCCCGTTTAAATAATAATATTCTTGACTACCTGCATATATTATTGCTGGTTTTCCATCTGCATGCAACCCTCTTCCGTTTTTATTTATCTCTAACGGTTTTTCAGAAACAAAACAAATATTATTTAACGGGAATATTAAATTATATTTTAGTGTCTTTTCCCATATTTTATATTTTTTCGATAGACCTTTCTTTATATTTATATTTAATTCTTTTATAAAAAAATTATAAAAAGAAAAAATATAGGAGTCATAACTACCTTGAAAATAAGGGCTTATATAGAAAAGCAATTTATGATCCCTAACTTGATTCCAAACTTGATCACTAACTTGATCACTAACTTGATCACTAACTTGATTCCTAACTTGATTCCTAACTTGATTCCTAACTTGATCCCTAACTTGATTCCAAACTTGATCACTAACTTGATCCCTAACTTGATTCCAAACTTGATTCCAAACTTGATTCCTAACTTGATTCCAAACTTGATTCCTAACTTGATCCCTAACTTGATTCCTAACTTGATTCCAAACTTGATCACTAACTTGATCCCTAACTTGATCACTAACTTGATTCCAAACTTGATCACTAACTTGATCCCTAACTTGATTCCAAACTTGATTCCAAACTTGATTCCAAACTTGATTCCTAACTTGATCCCTAACTTGATTCCAAACTTGATCACTAACTTGATCCCTAACTTGATTCCAAACTTGATTCCAAACTTGATTCCAAACTTGATCACTAACTTGATCACTAACTTGATCCCTAACTTGATTCCTAACTTGATCACTAACTTGATTAAACATATTAACCGCTATCCAACAATGAAAAGGATTATCTAATATTACAACGGGCGTTTTTTTTCTGTTTAGCAAATTTTTATATATTTCATGCATGTCTTTTATGCATTGCTCCTTGTCTATTCTGTCTGTGTTTAACCCAATTTTAATATATTTATCCCGATATTCTTTTAACTTTTCTTCTTGCTCTTTTGTTAATTTAGTAATCATGCTTACCCCTTTAAATGAATTTCTAAAAAACTTTTATTATCGCATGTAATTATTTTTTTTATTTTTGTACATATATAAGTTTTTCTTTTTAATTTATTATTAACAAATATATTAGCCTCCATTAAAGATGAATATAAATCATATTCAATTAAACCATTACTTTCTGGATAACGTTGCCTATTTTCTATCATTATCTATTCCTTTTTTTACATCTCCCCCCAAATGGGTTATAACTATAATGTATACATTTTGCACAATTCATATTACCCCCTTAAAATAAATTTTAGTTTTCTATATCTTCTAATAAATCTTTTTGGAAATCAATATAACTTATAATAATTTCTTTTATCATATAAGATATGCTTTTATTCTCATTTTTAGATATATTTTCAAGATTTGAATACATTAAGTCGTTAATTTTTATTTTTATTTCTTTCATGTTCTTATTATACGCTTTTCCTTAAAAAATTTCAAGTATTATTTTTATAAAAAATGTTATATTTTTTTATTATGTTATCCGCGTACCATTGTTTAATTAATTTTTCTTTCATCCATTGTGGTATTTTTCTTAACATAAACTCCGCTTGCTCTTTATCTATTTTTCGCATCTTGCCACCCAACCAATTCACCTATAGAATAAAAAACAGGAATGTTGTTTTTATTTGCAAATTTTACCTCCAGATCTGCCCCTTTTGACTCCCCTGACAATCTTAATACGCAATCACAAACCTTAACCCATTCTAAATCTATTTCTAGCCATGTTTCATAATTCTGAGGATATATCATGTGTATAAAATGGCTTGTTAATGGCGCAAACGGTAAAAAATTCCGTTTTAACAGATTATCATAACATTCAAATGACCTTTTTATATTTCGCGCTATATCACCTTTTGTATAAGGGCTTGCTATATATACTTTAAGTTTAGACATTAAAATTCCCTTGCTATTTCTTTTATTTTATCATCTGTCATATTTATATCATTTTGGCTGTTTATATAATCGTGAAAACTTTTTAATCTTTCATAACTAATTCCAACTTTTTTTGCAAATTTTTTTTTAACTATATTGTCCCACATTGTATATACAACTTTTGCTATTTCAAATGTAATTGGTTTGTTATAAGTTTTTTTTACTTCGTCTAAAATTTGTTGCATATCAACAGACCATTCTTTATCCATATAACAACACCTCACTTTTTTAATCCTGATATAATAATATTATTTTTCTGGGAAGTTTTATAATTCATAATCTCAAATCCCCAATCATAATGATCTTTATATATATCGATATATATAAAACCTATATGTATTATACCAGAACATATTCTCTCCCCAAATTTTGATCCAAACCCTTGCAATGCTGGCGTTATTATATTGAGATATTTATTATCCCCATTATATACAAATCTATGTGTATGTGATCTAATAGTTATATCTGCGTTAGGCTGTCCCCCATAATTATTCCAAACCATATTCCATAGTTTAGCCTTTGATAATGGTGTATTAGCTCCATGTGGTATACTAGACGCACCAACCTGGTGTCTAAAATCTATTATTGTACCGTTAACATCTAAAAATAATTGCCCTTGTATTGTTGCCTTTAACTTTCTCGCTGTTATTTTTTCAAAGTCTTCAAATGCCCCTGTATGGTAAGCAGTCCCGGTAGTCATATGATATTCTTTAGCTTCTGATATTTTAATACACTCATAAGCCATAAGAGCCTGCTCGTCTCTATCAGCTGTTAATAATTCGCTGCCTCCTGATTTTTTGCCCTTCCCATCCAGGGCATCACCATTAATAACACAAATATCATAAGGTTTATGTTTCTCTGTTCGCTCTTGAAAAAAACTCCACATTTCGGCTTGTTGTTTATAAAATGCACTTTTTGATCTATGCCATTCGGGAGGCGCTAATCCTGCCTTGTGGCCACAATGTAAATCTGATAAAACTAACAATCTTTTAAAGCTCATCATCCCCTCTTTTGGTAAATTTATTTAATTCGGCTTTAAAAACATCATATGTACTATTATTCTTTTTAGTTTCTATTTTTAATTCCATAAATATGTTTTTTAAGTGTCTGCATAGATTTAACTCTAACTCATTTATTATAATATCAATTTCTTTTATATCACCAAAAGATATGGAGTTTATTATGCTTTTTGCAATATTTATTTTTTGGGATTCATTTCTTTTAAATTCAAATAAATCTGTTTTCATTTTGTATTTTTTTTTATTCTTGATTTTACGACATTTTCAATATAAATATTAATACAGCTTTCTACGTGACTTCTGCATATATCCGGATAATCAGAATATAAATCATAAATTCTATTGATGTCTTCTATAAGGTCGTTAAATTGATACATAAATTATCCCTCTAGTTTTTTTTCTAATATCTTTATAAGCTCTTGATATAATTCCATTTTCTTTTGTATTTCCATTGGAACAAATCCTTTCCCGTCTTCATATACAAGATAAGGCTTTTTTAATTCTTCTTTTATTTCTTCTTCTCTGCTTTTTTTAATGTAGCCTTTTTGTTTCCACACTTTCTTTAATTGATTTTTTCTTTTTTTTTCTATCTCGGAGTTAGGATATGTTTCATTTGCCATACGAATATTTTTAAGTAATTTATCTGCAAACTCTTCTGATTTTGTTTCTTTGTTTTTCATTTATTATTTTCCCTATCAAACAAATTTATTATTGCTATAATGCTGCCAATAAACAGCATCATTATTACTGTAAATAACATCGCTAAAAAGTTTGCAATGCCTATTAAAGCCCACTTAAAAGGAAATGCTATTATTTTTAATATTTTTTTAATTAGTTTCATTCTTAGCCTTTATTTTTTTTTTGGTTTCTACATATAGTAATTTATATATCCAAATTTTATTTTATACTTTTCCTTATAATATTTTTCGAAGAATCCTATTATTTTGAAGTGTTTTATTTTATATTGTTCAATAATGTTTTTAACATTTATGTTTCCTAGTTCTATAATACCTTCTTCATCAACATTATAACAATATTTTTCATCAAATGTATTTAATATATAATATTTTCTCTCTTTATTTTCATAAAAATCAATTTCAATTATTTCTTCATCTAACTCTTCTATTAAAATTTCAGTAAAATATTTTTCTTGTTTTTCTTTAACTATTTTATATTCTTTATTTATTTTTAAATTATTTCCACAGGACGAACAAAAATTTAATCCATCAATGACTATTTTACATTTATTACAAATAGGTATTTTATTTTCTTTAATTTCATATTGTTTTTCGCATTCAAAATATATACCAACATAATTATAAGCATGCATGCTCATACTATCACCTCATAATAATCTGGACTATTCCACTTAATGTAATAACCATCATAACCTCTTGTAGATTTATAAGTTTCTTTCATTTTTAAATATAATTCGTCATCTCTATAATTTAAAACATATCCATCTATATTAACAAAATGATTTTTATAATTTGGGCTATAAGGATTATCCATCTTAACTACTAAACCTATACCGTTGTTTAACAACCAATTTATTCGGTCTTTTGTTTTTTGATTATACTTTCTAATAATTTCATATTTTAATTTTACACCCAACTTTTTGTTTATTTTTTTAACTAGTTTTCCAACATCTATTACATCATAAATAGGATTTGAATTAGTGCCGTCTACCCATGCATCTCCTAGCAATCCCCCTTCATCTGCTATTTTGTCATATTCTTCAAATGTTAAACTTTTGCCTAATTTATTTAGCCTAGCACTTATCAAGCGATATATACCAACATATCTACACCCTACATATAATACGGGAGTTTTCTCCATAACGATATTTTTAATTTCTTTTGAATTTTGATATATATCCTTAAATAATATTGTTGCTGACAAAAAGTATGCATCCATCTCAATGGTTGTTACTTCTGTTTTTGAATACTTTAATGTTATAATCATAATTCACTCTCCTATATAAATTTTGGAATATATCTAAACTTTTTTTCATAATATTTATTGCCCTCGCTATCAACTTTTTTAACATTATAATATTGTTTTATATAATAATATCCTGTCATTACACTTTTATTATATGTTGACTCTCTTACAAGATTTATATATATCCATCTTTTTAATTTCTTATCATATTTCATTAGGGTTACGTGCAAATGTTTACCGCTTGTCTTTTTGCCTGTATTACCCATAGTTGCAATTATATCACTTTTTTTTATTAAATCATCTTTTTTAACATTATATGAAAATAAATGAGCCATGTATAATCTATATGTTTCACCATCAATATAATGTTCACTTAGTATATAGTTACCGCCTTTCTTAGCTTCGCCAACATCTAATACAATACCGTCACCCATTGCCATTATTTTATCGCCTTTGGATTTAAAGTCTGTACCTGGATGTAATTCTTTGTTGCCTTTCCAATATCTATACCCAAACTCGCCATCTTCACAAGTTACCCATGATTCGTCAACACTAAAAGGAAATATCATCCCGTCAATTCTCATTGTATAATTTTGCAAACCATGAAACTTTATTTTCATCTCTCTTTTATACTCTTCCATCGTGTCGGGAATTGTGTTGATCAGTTCATCAATGTTTTTGGTATCATTTTTTTTAATCTTTTCTATTATTTCAAACATCTCTTGACCGCCACCACCATAACTATCGGCAAGCTTTATCATAGCATCCTCTACCATTTTTATTCGTACATAATTTGATTTTTCTAACTCTTCATTGTTCTTAGATATAGATTTAATTTTTTGGGTTTGAGAATATATTGCTTTTTGATATTTTGATTGCGCGTACTGAGAATGTATATACATTGTAATTACAATTACAAATAAGAACAATATTATACTAAATATAGCCATATTAAAAAGTCGTTTCATATCAACTCCTATTTATTTTTAAATTGATTTTCTAATAATTTCCCCTTATACCATTCTGGAAAACCAGAAACGCATCCCCTTAATATTTGATTTATTGCATAGTTATATAATTTTTCTTTTATGTAATCATTACATTCATTCTTAATATCTTCCTGTATTTCTTTTATTAAATTACCAATATCTTTTGTCTCATTTAATAACAGGCTTTTTTCTTTTAAATGTTGTATAGATTTTTCCCATCTTGCTTCCGTTTTTAATGATGCTATTATAAGTTGAATAATATCTTTTTTTGTGGGATTTTTTTCTTTCCAAACCTTATTGTGTATTTCTTTAAATTTTTCTGATACATATTTGCCCATTAATACTTTGCCATCAACACCCACTTGATTATAATTTTTAAAAACCATACCCTCTATTTTACAGCCACCTAATACAGATTCATTTTCTAAAAATGATAATACTTTATCCGTGTTTTTAATCTCACCTTCATAAAACTTGGGTACACATTCAAGGCCAAGGCGATCACATTCTTTTTCCACCTCTTCATAATTTAAATAGTCTTCTTGCTCAATGTTTATATCAAAAATTATAATATGGTTTTTGGGAATCCTATTATATTTTAACGTATTATGTTGAGGTTTTTTTAAGTATTCCCCCCTATAAGTCCACCCGTTTTTTAATTTATCTTTTAACATTATCACTGTTTGAATTGCTTCTTTAAACATTTTTTCTGGATTATCTAGTTGAATTTGCTTACCTTTCGACCTACATTTTATTTCACCATCAAAAACGCCAAAAGAAAACTGGCTTCCGTCTATTTTTTCTTGAACTATTACGTTATCCATAAAAATATTTTTTATCATTGCATGACCTAATGCAAACACTTTTGGATAGCTATGATAACTGCTCATATAAGCCTCTTTATTTTTTTATATCTCCATATGTTCATCAAACAGTCTTAATGACTTACATACAATATTTGTTTTTGTTGTTCCTTGTTTATTAACCCATTTCATCAATATTTCATAATCTTCATCTGATAGTTTTACATGTAATAAATTTTTTCTATATTTTTTTACTTTTTCTGGATGTGCTTTTACCCATTTTCTTTGATATTCTGCGTTTGTCATATGTACCCCTATATAATAATATACAAATAATTAATGTTTGTCAACTAAAATATTAATTATTTTATCCATTTTATGTATTTTTCTTTGAATTTTTTATATTTTTTTATATCTATTTTTCTAATACAATAATTCCATGAAGTTTCTGTTTTTTCAAATATTCTTCTTAACAAATCATAAAATTCAAACCTTAAAAGTCTACTTAATTCCATATTTCTTTTGCCTTGATAATATATAGCGATATCATCGTATTTTTCTAAATAATCAAATCTTATATAAGAGCCTTTATGCCACAGCATCCAATCGGCAATTTTGCATATTTTTCGGACACTTTGTTTTTGTAAACTAGCTTCTTTGTATGGTATTATCATTTTGCACCCCTTTTTTTAGCTTCTCAGCTATTATCTTATTAAATTGCTTTCGATTTAATCCATTTTCCATTAAATAATCTTTTATTTTAATATCTTCATTATCTATTAAATAATTAAATCTTTTTTTACCCATTAGTTCAATTAGTTTTTGTTCTCCTTTTTTTGTATGGGCTTCTAAATGGCAACCATGACATAAGGGAAATCCATTCAAGATGTCATTTTTTAAAAATACTTTCCGGCGTTTTACAAAATGATGACATTGCAACAAAGAAATATCATATGAAAAGTCTATATTACATAAAAAACATTTATTTTTATGATACTTTAATACTGCTTGTCTCCATAGTGATTGTAAATGTCTCTCTGTCATTTTTAATCCTGTATATTTAATTGTTTTAAAAATATTTTTGCTTGATCTATATCATAATAAGAATTATGTATTTGAACAAACTCTTTAAACCACTCAATTAAATCTTTATCAATATTAACTTTTGATTTTTTTATTCCTGATTGCCATTGTATCTTTGGAGCATATAATATATATGGCAATAATTCTATATCATAATGATATTTATAGTTTATATTAGCACATTCTTTATTCATATCATTTCTCCAAAATATATTTTATAATAATCATAATTTTTTTCTAATAATTTTCGTTGATGTTGTTTGCAAAATTCAGGTGTTATATGTTTTAAATTATTTTTATAAATATAATCTGATTCGAGCGCATAGTTAAAAAAATGTTTATTTATTAAATCTTTTGATTTATGATGTTTTTTTCTTCTTGTATAAAATACATCACATAAAATCAACGAATAATAAACTAAATATGGATTATCATCTTTCCACAGTAAAGTATTAGGATGATTATAAATATATTTTGGAATTTTCCATCCTACATTTATTTTAGTATTAGCTGATAATATCTGGATTGCCTCAATAATCTGTTTTGCAAGCCTACGATTATCCAAGCAACGAGCAGTTTTATATGGTTGAGCAAAAGGAACGAAAATTTGCACTTTATTCTCCTTTATATTTACTAGGATGTTTATATCTTGAATTATGCCCATGATAAAATAATTTATGACATTTTAATCCACATCCACACAAACATTCTTCTTGTGTTTTACCTATTCTATCCCATTTTTCTTGTTTAGTTATATATATTTTACCTCTTATTTTTTCTATTCTTTTTTCAATATGGATATTTGATTGTTTTTTCCCTAACTTAGCTTCCCTTAATTTTTGTTTGTGTTCTTTGCTTTTTGGTTTTCCTATATGTAATTGACTTAATTTTTGTTTGTGTTCTTCTGAAAACACCATACCCTTATGAGAAATACTCATTTTTATTTTTGTTTTATTAGACATGTTTTTATTTAAATTTGCTGGTAATCGTTCTCCGTTTTTATATTTTCTTTTTAATGTTTTACTTATTTTATTTTTAAAATTTTCTGACCTTTTAATATTTTGTAATGCCTTACTGATTTTATTTTTTGTTTCTATTGATAATTTTTTCCCTTTATTATATCCGCCATTATTTCCTAAACCGCCATCCCCTATATTATATAATATAAAATTATTTTGTTTAAAATAATTTATCCAAAATTTTTCTAAAAAATTTAAATTATGCCTAAATGAAATATTTAATATTTCTTTTATAAAATTTTTATCCCCATATTTTACGATTGCTCTTTTTATGATTTTTCCAGAACCATAGTAATTTTTAGTTTCGTTTGGTAATCCTTTTCTTTGTCCTATATATATTTTATTATTTATAACATTTGTGATTTTATAAATATAACCCATTTTTTGTGGATTTGCGTATGGACAAAATACTTGCATAATTACTCCAATATTAAATATAGTTGCTATGGTAAGATTTGATACTTACATCTTGATCATAGCTCTATGTTTTCTCGCTCTGTTACCCATAAGCCACGCGTATTACTTATGGCAAAGTTACTACTTCGCATAGGGCGTCTCTATTCCGCCACATAGCAACTATTTTAATTTCAGGTCTTGTCCCTTCATCTAATCTTCAAAGATGCCAACACAGTTAAGGATTGTGGCTCCATTTTTTTTATTTTATATTTGATGGAAATCCACCAGTATTAACCTTCTTTGATTTTATTTTAAGTTCAATAATTTCTAATTCATGCTCATCAAACCAATAACCATCAGGTAACTTACCATCTTTATCAACTTTTGGTGCAACCCAATATCTATAACATCCATTAAGATGCTCTGATCTTGATACAACAATACCCTTAAAGCCCGATATATTGCTTTTTACTTTTGTACCTAATTCAATTTTAAAATTATTCATATTAATTCTCCTTTTTTTATAATAAAATAGTTGCTATGGTAAGGATTTGACTAGTAGCCCGCTTTGGCTATCATTATTGTTTTACATCACTACGATGTTACTAGTATAGTCACCTTACATGATGTCCCTGTGACCATGTCTGGGGCTAGTTCCCTAGATGATAACTTTTAATTATCGCTTCCCCAGACTTAGGACTCGAACCTAATTAAGGGCAATATCGCCACATAGCAACTATCAAAAAACTTAAATAAAAGGCAGGGGTAAGATTCGATTCTTACAGTTTTTGCGACTTATGGGCGCACAATACTTAAATGTCACATGTCTTATTTGGCGCATGAGGCGTCTCTATTCCGCCACCCTGCCTTAATTCAAAAATAGCTAGTTAACTTTCGCTAAACAGAACTTGAAGCCCACTTTCGCTATTGATGAATATAAAATAGTTGCTATGGTAAGTCCTTTACTAGCCTTTCATTCGGCGCTAGCCAACCTTTTTTGACGCCTATTACTCTTACCGGCCGTTAGCATCTGTCCGCCACATAGCAACTATATTTAATTATAGCACATTATTTTTGTATGTCAACAAAAATATTAAATTGTTTATTTGCTTAAAATTGCACCCTCATTGCAAATATTTACATATTTACTAATTATTTATAATTATTACGTTTTTGTTTAACTACACGTCGATTTTAAGCTTATGTAAAGGATGATTAAATATCATACTGACGCTATTTTAATTAATATTGGTTTCTTTTTTATATTTGAAGTTACACCAGGCACATTGTCCACTGTTCACAGCATGAATATAATTTTCTCTATAACATTTAGGGCACCTAACTAAATATATTTTACCGTTTTCACCTATAAAATTTGGCTCTTCAATTTTCATATCTTATACCCCGCTAATCCTATTGTTGCAATTATATTATCACCGACAATACTACATGTATTCTTAACACCATTTACATTAACACCAACTTTATATTGATTAATCTTTGTTATTCCCTTAGATTTTAAAAGATCATATGTATCACTGTCAAATAAGTAACGTCTAATTACTATATGATCTTTGTGATACTTTAAGATTAATTCTTCCGTTTGTTGTTTAATGTAGTTTAACATATTATCCTCTTTAAATTATCTTTTATATAATAGGTATATATACATATTATATAATATTTATGATGGGTTGTCAAGCCCTTTAAATAAATCAGCTTCACCTATATAAAATTCATTATGAAATTTCTTTTTAAACTCCATGAATCTTTTTTCTTGCGCTTCCCAGTAATCCTTGTCAAACTCACATCCTATAAAGTCAAAGCCTAATTCATAACAAGCTATACGAGATGTGCCACTCCCTAAAAACGGATCAAATATATTTGCAGGTGGGCTTATAATTTTTGATAATAATATTTTCCAAAATTTTAAATTTTTTGGACATCTATGAAATTTAGCATTTTCTTGAATAGAAATAGGATGTTCTATAACATTATTCATAATTTTTTTTTGAATTTTTCCAAAAAACATAATAGGTTCCCATATATGAAAACCGCCTAGAGAATTTCTAGTACAAGAATTTTTTTTTAATCCAAATAATGATTTCTTTATAGTCTTTTTTAATCCAATGTTTAATATTATTAAACCCAGGTGTAAACACAACAGTATCGCTAATCCTTAATAACTCTTTAAACCATATATCACACCATTCATAATAATCATCTTTATTATCATTATATGAATTATAGTCTAAGCCTACATTATACGGAGGATCAGTTAATGTTAAATCAAAACATTTATCTTCAATATCTTTCATGTATTCCATGCAATCACAATTATATACGACATTCATATTAACTCCTATTTATTTTCTTCATAATCACAATCTTGTATAAACCCTGTGACCTTGTTAAAATGTGTAAAAAACTTGCCCGTTGCACCATTACGGTTTTTTCTTATGCCATTCCATAAAATAACTTCTGTTTTCATGTTTTCATCAATCCATTGCTCATTAGCAAGCATCCATACAACATCGGCATCCTCTTCGATTTTGCCTGATTCTTTTAAGTCTCTTAATATTGGATGTTTTCTATCCTCAGCTTGTCTATTAAGTTGTGCTAATACAACAACTGGTATTTGTAATTCCTGTGCGAGATTTTGTAACTTCATAGATATATAATTAATTTTTATCCTTAAATCTTTTTTCTCTAACATGATAGCTCTTATTATCTGTAAATAATCTATAAATATAATGCCTGTATTTTTTGTTCTTTTTAATCTTTTAGCTTCCATGCATAACATATCAACACCAATGTTTTTATCTACAATTTCCATATTGTTAAAATCATTATAAAAATTCTTTTTTACATGATCAACTTTTTCTTGATCAATTGTATCTAGCATCCCCGCTGCATATCTTCTTTTGCTAACACCTGCTAATGTCGCTAATATATCTTTGGATATTCTTTCTTTTGACATTTCAAATGAAAATATAGCTGGTCTTTCTTTAAACATATTTAAAGCTAACATTTTTAGCTGACTCGTTTTTCCTATCGATGTTCTGGCTGCTATATTAATTAATTCTCCTACCCTAAAACCACCTTCAAAATTATCAAACCATTTAAAACCTGTTTTTAAAGATTTAATTGGTTTTTCAAAATCTTCATGACTGTAAACTCTTGCAATACTTTGGCTATTAGATAAATTAACAATCTTCTTATCATTTATTATTTTATCTTCAAGTTCATTTAAAGTTAAATTTTTATATTCATATTGCTTAAATAATGATTTAATGTTTTTTTCGTTATATTCTTCTAAATATTTATCTAGGTAATAATCAAAATTATCATCCTCATTATCTAGGTTATCTAATACGTCCTCTATTTTAGATGTATCTATATTTTTACTTTTAAAATATCCTTAAATAAAAAAGATGATATTTTATAGTTCTTATCATACATTTCTTTTAAGGTGTCAAAGTATAATTTAAGTTCAATAAAAATATTGCCCATAGATAAAACTTTTATGTAATGTTCATACTCATAAAATATGCATGCGAATATAATGTATTCTAAATTTTTCATAGCTTATCCTGTTTTTCTGGTATTATCCATTTACGTTTGGGCGTTTGACTAAGCTTTTTTATATCGTCTTTATTTAACCATGAACGTAGGGCTTTATTGTGATCTTTATATTTATCCATATGCTGATAGAGAGAAAGTGAATTTATATATTTAGTTATAATAGTTTCTCCATAGTCTTTAATTAGTCTTTCATATTCGTCTTCTGTTAAACGAACATTATTTAATTCTCCATATAAGCCTTCTTTCTTATTCTTATTCTTATTCTTATTCTTATTGGGATACTCTATGCATACAGTATCCATAGAGTATACATACTCTATCAATAATGCATCTTTAACATCTAAAAGCTCTTTTTCTATACAAGCTTTTATTTTTGGACTCTCAGAGTAATTATATTTAGCCCAATTTTTAATTGCCATTTCTTTTGTTTCTTTATTATATCGTATCTTTTTATATTTATTTTCAAACCTTTCAACCAGATTATTTAAAGTATCTTTATTATAACCTGTATAATATTCCATTTGTTTCATACTTATTTTATATATACCGCATTGTTTAGTTTTTGGGTTTGTCATTAAAAATAAAAAAAAGTATTTATCTTCTGGTGTATATTCTAATATTTCATCATCATTCCAAAATTCTAAATGAACTTTCCTAAATATTGCCATTAACCTCTCCCGTGTATTTTTTTATGACATTTTAAACATAATGTTATTAAATATTTATCAGAAGTTTCCCAAGGGACATAACTTTCATATTTTAAATGATGAACACATAAATTGTTTTTATCCCCACAGTTTTCACAAGTATAATTATCTCTCTTTAATATTTTTTCTTTTTTTACTAGCCATCTTTCATCCATTAACATTTTGGCGTATTTTGTTTTACAATACTTTTTATCAGCACCATATCCTACATAATTTTTTAAACTTTTACAATGTAGATATACCCCTTCCATTTGAAACAAATCTAACTCAATCATATATTTTATTATTTCAATACTTTTTTTTATATCTATATTAGGATATTTTTTTTGTATATCTGAGAATAATTTTATAATATTTACTTTATATTGCATTAAACCTCCTTAAAAATCTATATCCTAACCATTTTTTTTATATATATCTTTAAATTTTTTCATTGATGATTCAATATTATTAGTTATTTTTTTTAATTCTCTTGTTTTTATTTGTGCAATTTCTTTATCAGACTTATCTTTAATTTCTTTTTTTAAATCATTATACCATATATCACGTTCTTTATCAAGCCTTTTGCATTTTTCTTGATTAAAACGTGATAATTTTTTCCATTTAATATATTGTTGTTCTTTTTCTTTTTTAGTCATACTCTTTTAACCATTTTATATATTAATCGTTATTATTATTAGGTATCCAGTCACCGCTTGGCGCTCTCATTTTTTTCTCCAAAACTTATGATCTTTATACCATTTTTTTCTAAAATCCTTAGCGTATCGTTCAATCCATTCAATACAGGCTTTATTTCCTACATCTTTACCGGCATTTTCTGATTCAATCCATTTATATTTTTTTATTTCTTCTTGCTCATCATGCATAAATTCGTGAAATAATTTTTCTTTTCTTTTATGACGAAAATTAATTATAAAATAAATAAAAAGTCTTGATAAAAATAAAAAAAATAGTAATGATAAAATAAATATTATCATATTTATACCTCCTATATAATTAATTACAAGGATAAAATGTTAAAATTGTGTTAGTTTTCTAATATATCTTTTATCATTAAAAAAGGTAAAACACAAAAATCTAAATAAGTTCTCCATAACATAAAAAAGTCATTTTTAAAAAAATGACTAGGTAATATAATAAAGAAAAACACAATTGATAATAAAGGAAATACTAATACATAATATATGATAGAAAACCATAACATTATAATAAAAAATGGAATTAATAAAGGTATTATAAATATTTTCTTTAAATTATCTCTGCTTAGTTTCATTTTTCCACCTCTATTTTACATTTTAATTTACCATTACAATATATTTTGTGTAATATCTTATTTTTGAATTTATATTTGTAAGTGGATTTATTTCCATTAGGATAGATTATTTCAATACAATTATTTCTATCATCATATTTGTAAGTGGATTTATTTCCATTAGGATAGATTTTTTCAATACAATTATTTCTATCATCATATTTGTAAGTGGATTTATATCCATCAGGATAGGTTATTTCAATACAATTATTTCTATCATCATATTTGTAAGTGTACTTATCTCCACTAGAATTGGTTATTTCAATAAGATTATTTCTATCATCATATTTGTAAGTAATTTTATCTCCATTAGGATAGATTTTTTCAATAAGATTATTTCTATCATCATATTTGTAAGTGTACTTATCTCCACTAGAATTGGTTATTTCAATACAATTTCCTCTATCATCATATTTCCTTTTTACATTTTGTCTTTCTTGAAACCATGAAAAATATCTTTCATAATCTCCTGTGATTTTAAGATTATCTGATTCAAGATCAATTAATCCATTCCTTTCAAGAAAATTTATACCATCCTCACAAGCCTTTAATTTCTTTAAATTATCTCTGCTTAATTTCATTTTATTTTCTCTCCTTTTTTCTTTTTTTTAGCCATTTTTACAAGTGTTTGTAATTTTTTGGCTGGTATGCTTTCTTGTGGCATACGGTCTAATCTATCACATAACTGTGATATTTTTTCAAATAAATCCATAATAACTCCTACGTATAAAAATTATCAAAATACATTATACCAATATCAAAATCATAATCTTTTATTACTCTTAATTCTGCATCATTCGGTGCACCCAAATAAACATAAAACGAATAAAACAAATAAAACTAATAATAAAATCTTCATGCTAAACCTCCATTGTATTAATAAGCTCTTCAATGCTATAACCTTTTTGATTTAATAAATCAACTATTTTAGCAAAATAACTATCAAATTGAATTTGATCCATTTTTTCAAAAGATATTGAGTTTACATATTTTTTAATCTCACCTGAACGTGTTTTAAATATAATAGGTTCTAAAAATAATTCCTTAAAGAACATATGCCAGCCAATATCAGTGTTGCCAAAGTGGAATTGTAAAGATTTCATTGTTAACCAATAAAGGCCTAAATGTTTTATATTACGCGAGTTTGTAATTTTACATTTATATTCTTTGTTTTGTTTTAATTTGCTCACAAGCCATTTGCGATCATTTATATCTATTGGATTTATAGTTCCGTTTTGATCTATTTTTATACTTATTTCCATAACCTATTCCTTTGGTTTAATTATTTTTTGTTTATTTTTTAATATTTTATTTAGCTCTTTTATATCTTCAATGGTTTGTTTTTTGCTTTCTTTTGTCATGTTTTAATAATACTGCTTTTAGTTTCGCCAAAAGCAGTAAAATGCGCTAAGGAGTTCATTTATACGACTATACTTGATTTATTGCCCGATAATTATTCATTTGCCTTTTAGATACTTTATAATAATATGTAAGCAATGACTCAAAACATTCTTGTCTATTTTCAATGTCTTTAACATTATGGCAATATAAATTAAAAAAATCTCTTTCTATATATAATATCTTACAACCATCAATTTTTACTTTTTTATAATTAAATACTTTTGTCCAGTTATTATTATATTGATTAAACCTTACTTTATATTTTCCGGACATATTTTCACGCGCTTTACAATAAAAAGAATCCTGTATCTCATGTTCTGGATAATGAGCCTTTAATTTGTAATCAATTTTATTTGTTTTTTTATTCTTATATGGCTTAAAAGATGTCGTTTTTAAATCCGTCATGTATATTTTATCGTTAAACCCTTGATATAAAAAATCACAAGTTCCAGCAGCGCATAATTCTTTATGGCAAACTGGTTTTTCACTTTCAATAAATTTTTTCACCTTTTTTTTCTGCCAGTTATAGAATTGATAGAACATTTGTTTTAAATTATATTTTTGTTTAGAAACATAATCTAAAAAATACATTTCTTGTGTAATTTTCCCCTCAAACATTGTTTCTTGAACATCATACATAGAAATTTTAATATTTATAAAAGCTTCTACTATTTTATGTAACTCGCTTCCAATATCTGCTGTTTGATTAAGATAGGTTTTATGAGCGTATCGGGCTTGGTTTAACATATTATCATAATCTTTATAATATTCGCTTCTTTCATCCATCGTTAACTTATCACAATTAACATCAACATCCCAATTTTCTTTTATATACTCAATAGCTTTGTCAACAGCCCATTGTTTAAGCATAGGTTTATCCGGAATGCCTGTAATTGTTGTAGATCCTACATAATCAATGAAATCATTATCAACACCCATTTGTTTTATTGAATATCTACTCATTTTTACCCCAAGTTAAAAAGGAATATCTTGATCTTTATTGTCTGCAAACTCAATGTTGCTGCTTTCTTTATAAGGGTCGTTAAAGGTTTGATTAACCTGATTTATAGTTTTGTTTTGTTGTGGCAAATTAATAACTATGTTATAGTCAGGGTGTTTTTCTGATTGTTTTTTATTATTTTTAAAAACAGATAAATAATATTTTTGACCATTGATTATAACTTCCCCCCTCATATATGTTTGCCCTGTTTTTTTTGCTTTCGTTAACCACAAAGCGCCGCGATTATTATTGTTGTATTCCATTTTTTTCTCCTTGATTATTTATTGCGTTAAAAACTTCTTCTGCTGTTGCAATACTTGCATCAATACCAATCCCTAAAAATCCTAACGCCCTTCCAATAGCCGAAGTTTCTGCATTTTCTATATGACTTGTTTTATTAATATAAGATGAGTCGTTTCTTTCTAATGCAAACCCAGTTGATCTTACATTTTGTTTATCATCTAGTATCTGACATTTAAAAATTACAGCCCCTTCGTTTATTTTTTCTATTTCTGTTATAATAGACCATTCAGGGAAACTTTCCCTAAAGAACTTAATACGCTCATTAACCATAACGTAAGGTTTACCTTTAATATCAATTGTTTTCATATTTTTTCTCCTATTAAGTCTTCACATATTTGGTCGATCTTTTTTTGCTGAAAATCAATAATATAATTAATTATTAATTTTTTGCATTCATTAAAACCTTTTTTAAATGATTGTTTTTGAATATATTCATTTGTAAAAAAATAATTATTATTTGGTATCCAATCATCACAAGGTTCTTCAATATTATTTTGCCTTAAAACTGAACGTTTATCTTTTCGTTTTTCTTCCACTTTTAACCCCCTTTAAAAATTTGGCTACACCCTGTAATTAAGAGCAAAAGGAAGGAATGAGTGTAGCCATTATGCACAAATTTAATAAAAATATAATACATTTATTTGGTTTTGTCAATAAAAAAAACACTTTAATATAAAAAAAACATAATAAGTTAATTAAATGCATAATTGTTTACAAAATATTTAAAAAAAATGTTTAAAAATGTTAACTTTTTTGTTGACAAATATATAATTATGTAGTATGCTTAGTACATAAGGTTAAGGAAACTTAACAAAAATTAAGAGGAAATAATGAAAGAAATTTGGGAAAATATTGAAGGTTTTAATAAATATAAAATTAGCAATTTTGGTAATATTAGAAGTTTAAAAACTAATAAAATATTAAAAGCTAAAAAAAATAAATACGGATATCTTATTGTTAATTTATATAAAAATAAAAAATGCATAACAAAACAAGTACATAGATTAGTAATTGAAAATTTTTTAGGGAAAAAAAATTTACAAACGAATCATAAAAACGGGATTAAAGAAGATAATAGGCTAAAAAATTTAGAATATTGTACAAATTCTCAGAATCAAAAACATAGATACAAAAATAAAAAATATAATCATTTAAAAAAACAAGATATTATATTTATTAGAAAAAATATGAATAAATATTCTATTAAAGAATTTCAAAAAATATATAATAAATCTTATTTAACAATTAAAAATATTTTAAATTATGATTCATGGAAAAATATTATTATAAAATAATAACGCGAGTTAATTCTCGCCTGTCCTTAATGTAGCCGATGGCAGTTGCAAGCCTGCATGAAAAATACAGAGCAAGGAAAAACTAAGGAGAAATTATGGACAACTTAGAAGCTATATACAAAGACTTAGGGCAACAGCTTGCTAATCAAGTTCCTAGATTAAAAGAAGAAATAAACAAATTATTAGGTAAAGAGGTGATAAAATGAATTTTAATTATGCCGCACTACTTTATTTAATTAATTCTCTTTCGGATAAATACGATATTATAGATCAACAGGAAAAACAAATAAAAAAATTAAAAGCCAAAATTAAAAAACAAAAAATAATAATTAAAAAGTTAAGGGGTGTTAAAAATGATTAAAGGCACAGAAGTAAAAACACTAGAAGAAGTAAAAATAATGTTAATATGTGATGAAATAAAATTTCAGATAGAGAAATATAAAAAGGAGAATAATAAATGAAAATTACATTAAAGTATTTAAAATCTATTGGAGCTTGTAAAGAATTAATAGAAGCTTATAAACAAAACAAAGAGCCTAAGGAATTAAAAAAAGTATTTAAAATGCTAATGAATAAAGATAACAATTATTCATGGCGTGATAATGAAGGCGAAGATTATAATACGTTAGAATGGGCTAACTGGTTAATATGCAGACTGTTAAATAACAAACAGAAAATTCAATATGCTGTGTTTGCAGCAAAACAAGCAAATAAGATAGTATATACAGATAAAGGGAAAGAAATACCACAAGTAAATAAAAATGCAATAAAGGCGGCAGAAAAATATATTAAAAATATGAATAAAGAAAACGCTTATGCTGCTGCTTATGCTGATGCTGCTGATGCTGCTTATGCTGCTGCTGATGCTTATGCTGCTGCTGATGCTGCTGCTGCTTATGCTGCTGCTGATGCTGCTGCTGCTGCTGCTGATGCTTATGCTGCTGCTGCTGATGATGCTTATGCTGCTGCTGCTGATGCTTATGCTGCTGCTGATGCTGCTGCTGAT